>AUXO015248542.1_pt1 | contig 10708 bp, 8 predicted proteins | sample 768731 | NCBI WGS metagenome assembly AUXO01 (sample SAMN02715735, study PRJNA202380) | gut metagenome | biome: sheep rumen | host: Ovis aries | place: New Zealand: Palmerston North
TGGAGCACAACCTGGAGCAAATGGTGCCGGAGGAATAGATCCAAATGCTGCTGGAACTGAAGAAGGACTTCCAGACGATGCGTTGAATCCAGTTGATCCAAATCAAAGAATAAGAAAGCCGTTAAAAAGATATCGATATATCATCGTTAATTCTATCGGAAAAAAAGAAAATGGAACATTTGATGCCGAAACAGAAAATGATGTAAGAAACTTCTTAATTTCACAGGATTATCAAGTACTGGAAGTAAAAGAACGTTCAAAATGGGATATTGATGTTGGTGGAAACGGAAAAATGAAAGCAAGTGAGTTGTCATTCTCACTTACTCAATTATCTACTTATATCAAATCAGGTATTCCACTTTCTGATTCTGTTAAAATTCTTGCAAAACAAACGAAAAAAGCAAGCCTTAAAAAAAGCTTCAACCAATTAGTATATGAATTACTAAAAGGAGAAACATTCTCATCTGCTCTAGAAATGCAAGATACAGTTTATCCAAAACTACTAGTAAACATGGTAAAAACAGCCGAGATGACTGGTGATTTGCCATCTATTCTCGATGATATGGCTGAGTACTATACTTCAATGGATCAAACAAGAAAGCAAATGAAATCTGCCATGACATACCCAATTGTCGTATTAACAATAGCAATTGGAGTATTAATCTTCATGTTAACATACTTGGTTCCACAGTTTACCCAAATGTTTGAAGATCAAGGAGCAGAACTTCCTGCCTTAACAAAAGCCATCGTAAATATTAGTACCTTTATCCGTGAAAAATGGTATGTAATTATCATTGTAATTGCAATAGCAGTTTTCGCCTTTATATATACCTATCGTAAAGTACAGAAATTCAGGGAAACAGTACAGACGATTTTAATGCATACACCAGTTATTGGAAATATCATTATTTATAATGAAACAGCAAACTTTACCAAAACATTTGCATCATTAATTAACCATGGAGTATTTATAACAGATTCCATGGAAATCTTATCAAAAATAACAACCAACGAAATATTTAAACGTATTATTTCGAAAACATTGGAAAATCTTGCCAAAGGTGATACAATTTCTACAGCATTCCGTGGAGAATGGGCAATCCCAATTGTTGCATATGAAATGATTGTAACAGGAGAATCTACTGGTCAATTAGGTACCATGATGGAAAAAGTTGCTGATCACTTTCAAATGTTACATAAAACAGTTATTGATCAGATGAAAAGTTTAGTAGAACCATTTATGATCTGCTTCCTAGCAGTAATCGTAGGTGTTATCTTAGTATCTATTATTCAACCAATGTTCTCAATTTATAGTCAAATTAAATAATAAAGGAGGTAATTCGATAATGACAATAACATACACAATTATCTTTTTTATTTTAGGAACAGCCTTCGGATCCTTCTTTACTGTTATTGGATTACGATTACCAAAAAAAGAAGATTTTATTAAAACCAGAAGTCACTGTGATAAATGCAAACATGAATTATCCATGTTAGATATGATACCTGTATTATCTTATCTTTTCTTAAAAGGAAGATGCCGTTATTGTAAAGCAAAAATAGATAACTTATCAACGTATATGGAACTATTTACAGGTATTCTATTTGCATTATCCTATTATATATTTGGAATATCCTATGAACTAGGTATTGCTCTTGGAATTATATCATTGCTTATTATATTATCTGTATCAGATATAACATATTACATTATACCAGATGAAGTATTAATATTCTTTTCTGGATATTTCATAATTATAAATACATTATGGAAAGGTCTACCAAGTGCTCTATTATATATAGGATCAGGAATTGCTTTATTTACATTTATGTATATGATTATGATGCTTGGAAATTTCTTATTTAAAAAAGAAAGTCTAGGTGGAGGAGATATCAAATTAATGTTTGTAATAGGACAAATATTAAATCCCTTTCTAGGAATTGTATTAATCTTTATCGCAAGTTTTATAGCCTTACCTATATCTTTCTTAATCTTATGGAAAAAGCATCAAAATTTAGTACCATTTGGACCTTTTTTACTAATAAGTTTTACATTCTTATTTTTTACCCAAATTAATATGAATATGATAATAGATTGGATTAAATCCATATAGGAAAATCCTTTCTTTTTTTTTTAGTTTATTGTACTATAAGAGTTAGGGGATGATTAGATGAAATATAAACCAATATTGCCAGCAGATACCTATACGATTATTAATAGAAGTATCATAACAGAAAAAGATAAAGAAATAGTTGCTACTCTATACCAACCAATTATGGGTTATACGGCAACATCACTTTATTATACATTATTATCTGATATGGAAGATCAAGATTTTATGAGCGAAGATAAAACCCATCATCATCTAATGACAAAAATGCAATTAAAATTAGAAGACATTGTAAAAGCAAGAGAAAAATTAGAAGCCATTGGATTATTAAAAACATATTTTAAAAAAGATAATATAAATCAGTATGTTTATTTAATCTATTCTCCATTAGAACCAAATGATTTTTTTAATCATCCTATTCTAAATATTGTTCTATATAATAATTTAGGAAAAAAAGAATATGAAACAATACGAAATCGTTTTAAAATACCACGTATTAATTTAAAGGATTATGAAGAAATTACTAGTACTTTTGATGAAGTATTTACTCCTGTAAAAGGAAGCATTATGGAAAAAGTAGAAAACTATCAAGAAAAACAAAAAAATAATATAGAACTAAATACAGATATTGATTTTGACTTATTAGAAACCAGTATTTCAACAAATAGTTCAAATGATAAAATTTTTACCGAAAGTATTAAAGAATTAATTATAAGACTAAGTTATATCTATCAGTTAAATACCTTAGATATGCAAGGATTAATTAAAGAATCATTAAATGAAAAAGGATGTATTGATAAAACTACTCTTAGAAAAAATTGCCGTGATTATTATAAGTTTGAAAATGGAGGAAATCTACCAACTCTTATTTATAATAAACAACCTGATTTCTTAAAAAAACCAGAAGGAGACAATTCTAAATGGGCAAAAATGGTATATGCTTTTGAAAATATGACCCCATATCAATTATTAAAGGCAAAATATAAAGGAGCAGAACCAACAGATCGAGATAAAAGATTAATAGAAAATTTAATGATAGAACAAAAATTAAATCCCGGAGTTGTAAATGTATTAATAAGTTATGTATTAAAAACAAATAATGAACAATTAAAAAAAAGTTATGTAGAAACAATTGCCGGTCAATGGAAAAGATCAAATATTGAGACAGTAGAAGAGGCTATGAAAATAACAGAAAAAGAGCATAAAAAGTTAAAGAAAACACTGGCACCAAAAGAGAAAAAGACAGGGATGATAAGTAAAAATGTTTCATCAAATGAACCAGCCTGGATCAATCAAGAACAAGAAATAAAAGAAAACAGTAAAGAAGAAATAGAAGAACTAGATAAAATATTAAATGATTTAATTTAAATGTAAAAAAATGTAAAAAATTTTTTAAAATGGTCATATTAATAAAGAAGAAACATGATCTATGGTAAGATTAGAAAGAAAGGAAAATGAAATATGGCCAAGACAGAAAAAGATGATTTTTATAGCATAATAGAGGTTTATTTAAATCACCCTAAAGTATTAGAAATGATGAAGTATCCTCATCATGGTACCAATCGATATTATCACTCTCTGAGAGTTGCAAAATACACATATATAATAACAAAAGCACTCCATCTAAACTATAAATCCGCAACAAAATCAGCCATGTTACATGACTTTTACTTAGATGAAGTTGAGAAATTAAATGGAAACGAAAAACTAAAAAAACATCCAACCTATGCATCACAAAATGCTGAAAAATATTTTGGTTTAACAAAAAAAGAAAAAGATATGATAGAAAAACATATGTTTCCTGTTACTAAAATTCCACCAAAATATATAGAAAGTTGGATTCTAGATATTGTAGATGATGCAGTTGCTATTTATGAAAGAGCAAATGCCATTAGGATAGATATAAAATCATATGCCCATGTCATAATTGTATTAATAATGACATTATTAAAATAAAGAGGAAACTCTTTTTCTTTTTGTCATTTTATGATATAATTTACCAAGAGTTGAAAAAGAAAGCTGAGATATTATGAAAAAAACATTTATATTTGGTCATAGAAAACCAGATACTGATTCAGTAATGGCTGCCATTGCTCTTTCTTATTTAAAGAATCAAATAGGGAAAAATACAGAACCAAGAGTACTTGGAACGATTAATAAAGAATCACATTATGCCTTAAAATACTTTCATATAAAAGAGCCAAAGTATTTAAATGACGTAAAATTACAATTAAAAGATATTAAGTATCATAAGGGATTTTATATAAAAGATACAAAAAGTGTATATGATGGATATCAAGCCATGTTAAAAGAAGAATTAACAGGAATACCAGTATGTAAAGAAGATGGAACATTATCTGGATTGGTAACATTAAAAGATTTATCCCATAATTTAGTAAATGAAAATGTAGAAGATCTATATACATCTTATGATAATATTTTGCATGTATTAAAGGGAGAAGAAATTGTAAGATGTAACCATGATATTATAGGGAAACTTTTAGTTGCTGCCTATCGTAGTACAACTTTTATGTCAACAGTAAAACTTGAAACAAATAATATATTAATTGTAGGAGATAGACATAGTGTAATTGAATATGCCATTGAATCAAAAGTAAAATTAATTATTTTATCAGGAGATTCTTATATTAAAGAAGAACATATTAAACTTGCCAAAGAAAATGGAGTAAATATTATCAGAACTCCATATGGAACTTATCGAGTATCAAGATTAGTATCACTATCAAATTATATAAAAACCATGTTAAAAATTACAATGCCTACAACATTTAAAGAAACAGATTATGTTAGTGATATTATTGATATTAACAATAAACAAAAACATACGAATTATCCTGTTGTAGATAAACATGGTAAATGTTTAGGCCTATTAAAAATAACAGATTTATCAGAAAAATCTCCTAAAAAAGTGATTCTAGTTGATCATAATGAAAAATTACAAAGTGCTGAAGGTTTAGAAGAGGCTGAAATATTAGAAATATTTGATCATCATGCTTTAGGAAGTATTACAACCAATAATCCAATTAATTATCGTAATATGGTAGTAGGATCAACCTGTACAATCATATATGGATTATATAAAGATTTAAGAATAGAAATACCAAAAGATATTGCAGGTGCTTTATTATCAGGAATTACATCTGATACTCTAATATTAAAAAGCCCAACAGCAACTGAAAAAGATAGAGAAGCAATAGAAGATTTAGCAACTATTGCTGGAGTAGATTATAACGAATATGGAATGAATCTTCTAAAATCCGGAACATCATTAGAAGGAATGACAAAAGAAGATGTATTATATAATGATTATAAAATATTTACAGTTAATGAAAAAACATTCTCAATCGGTCAATTCTTTACAATGAACTTTGAAACCATTCAAAATGAAATAGAAGAGTATATTGATGTACTTGACAAAGTAGCAGAAGCAAATAATCATACATTAGTTGCCTTATATGTAACAGATATCATAAGAAATGGTAGTTATGTAATCTACAATAGAAAAGCCCAAAATATTATGAATCTTGCATATCATGATGGAATAGAGGAAGGATACTTCATTGAAGGATGTGTATCTCGTAAAAAACATATAGTACCAATCATTATGCAAATAATAGAAAGTTAGGAGTAAAAAATGGTAGAAAAAATTGTTGGTTTTATATTAAGTATATCAGGAGGAATTACAACTCTTCCATTTGGAAAAGAATTAGTAGTATTTTTAATATCCTTAATGCCAATTCTAGAATTAAGAGGTGGATTAATTGCTGCAGCATTATTAAATCTAAATCCTATAACAAGTTACATCATTTCAATCATTGGAAATATCATCCCCGTACCATTCATCTTATGGTTTATTAATTCTATATTAAACTGGATGAGAGGAAGAAAAAAATTATCAAAAGTAGCAAAATGGCTAGATAAAAAAGTAGAAAAACATAAAGGTCAAATTGAAAAGTTTGGATTCTGGGGACTTGTATTATTTGTAGGAATTCCACTACCAGGAACAGGTGCATGGACAGGATGTTTAATCGCTGCCGTATTAGAAATGGATCGAAAAAAAGCATTTCTTGCCGCAACAATAGGTATTTTTATGGCAAGTATTATTATGATGATACTATCTTTTGGTTTATTAAAAGGAATAATAGGATAAATAGGAAGAACTTCCTATTTTTCTTTCTTTTTAAAAAAAGTTATAATATAATTAAATATAGGGTAGTGATAAAATGCTTTATAAGTTTTCTTATTATTTCTTAATATTTTTAATATATTCTTTTTTGGGATATATCTGTGAAATAATTAGTGTTGCGCGAGTCAGAAAAAAAATAATTTTAAGTAGAGGATATTTAATTGGACCATACTTACCAATATTTGGTTTTGGTTCATTAATTATTACGCTATTTTTGATGGATTATTCAGAACAACCTTTGACATTATTTGTACTAGGTATGGTGTATTGTTGTACTCTTGAATATTTAACAAGTCTACTACTTGAAAAAATATTTAAACTTAGATGGTGGGATTATAGTAGTAGAAAACTAAATATCAATGGAAGAGTATGTCTTGAAACGGGACTATTTTTTGGACTAGGAACTATCGTCATGGTAAGAGTCTTCAATAAAATACTATTTCATCTATTAGACAAGATTCCAAAAGATACATTAATCATTTTAGCAGTAATTCTATTTTTAATAGTAATAATAGATTTTATCTTTTCAACATTAACAATTATTCGTCTAAAAATAGATACCACAAAATTTAATAAGAAAGATGCAACCGATGAAATAAAAAGAAAAGTCTATGAATCAATCAAAAAACATAGTTATTCCTATACTCGTTTCTTGAAGGCATTTCCACATATCAATAATAGTAATAAAGCATTTGAAAAAGTATACATAACACTAAAAAATATAAAAAAGGATAGGGGAGAACAAAATGAAAAATAAAAAAGGATTTACATTAGTAGAATTAATGGTAGCCATTGTAATATTAGGAGTAATCCTTGGAATGAGTTGGCCAGTTATTAGAAGACTTCAAGAAGATAATACATATAAAAAATATGAAAATTATGGAGAAGCACTTGTTACAGCTGCTAAATTATATGTTGATGCCTATGAAGAAGATTTATTTCTATATGAAGATGACTTAGAGAAAATGACAGAAGATCAAAAGAATGCTTATTATGCAACAGGTCAATTAATGGCTGGCGATATTCAATGTGTTTTTATAACATTTCAGGATTTTAGAGTCCATTCTTTAGTAAAAGATATTAATATGGAAAATATTTCTTGCAATAGTCCCTATACATTTGTAAGAGTAATTAAAAATAAAAGAAAATACTCTTATAAATATTATTTAGGATGTGGTAGAAGAAAAAGAAGCAGTAATACAGACAATCCACTTACTCTAAATCAAATAGATTTTAGCCTACCAGATCAAGAAAATATCCTACCATTAGAAGGAAATTACTTACAAAGATGTCAAGAAGAATAAGCGATGAAAATCGCTTTTTTGATTCTCTTTAAAAAATATGATAAACTAGGAATAGGAGGAGACTTATGAAGTACAAAGAAAATATAAATAAGAACATATTTAGAGGGTATGATATTCGTGGAATTGTACCAGAAGAAATTGATGAGGATACAGCCTATACAATAGGAAGAGGATTTGGTAGTTATATTAAATCCATTGGAAAAACAGAGGCTGTAATTGGACATGATAATCGTCTAAGTAGTGATATGCTATATAATGCTTTAAAAACAGGTATTATGGAGTCTGGTATCAATATTATTAGTCTTGGATTAGTAACAACTCCAATGTATTATTATGCATGTATAAAATTACAAGTATATAGTGGAGTAATGGTAACTGCATCCCATAATCCAAAAGATGATAATGGCTTTAAATTTGCCTTTGATGAAAACGGAAATTGTAAAGGACAAGAGATTCAAGATTTTCTAGCCTATATCTTAAAAGGAGAATTTTCGAAAGGAGAAGCAACAGAAAGAGAATATGATATTACTCCAGAATATAAAGAACTATTCCGTACCAATCTTCACTTTGGTCCAAGAAGAATCAAGGCAGTAGTTGATCCTGGAAATGGAACAACTGCAATTATTGCAAAAGAATTATATGAAATGTATCCAATCGATTTAATTATGATTAATGAAGAAAGCGATGGACGTTTTCCAAATCACCATCCAGACCCATGCGTTGAGAAAAATCTAGAACAATTAAAAGCAAAAGTAAAAGAGACAAATGCAGATATTGGACTTGCCTTTGATGGAGATGGAGACAGAATGGGATTAGTAACAGGAAACGGAGTATTTATCCCAACTGATGAATATATGATTATTGTCATAAGAGATATTATCAATAAAGTAGAAAAGAAAAAATTTTTATATGATGTGAAATGTTCAAAATCCCTAAGCGATGAAATTGAAAAATTAGGAGGAGAAGGATTATGTTATCGAACAGGTAACTCTTACACAAAAGCAAAGGTTAGAGAAGAAGACCTTCCATTTGGAGGAGAATTATCAGGACATGTATACTTTAGAGACAGATGGCCAGGTTTTGATTCTGGACTTTATGCAGGCCTTAGAATGTTAGAAATCTTATCAAAAACAGATAAAACAGTGGAAGAATTATTAGAAGGAATTAATAAGTATTACTCAACAGAAGAGTTGAAATTCACATCTCCTGATACAAAGAAATTTGAAGTCATAAAACAAATAGAAAACTATGCAAATGAGAAAAATTATAAAACCTTAACGATAGATGGTGTAAAAGTATTATTTGAAGATGGATGGGCACTTGTTAGAGCAAGCAATACAGGACCGAATATAACAGCAAGATTTGAAGCAAGAACAAAAGAAAGACTAGATGAATTGCAAAAAGAGTTTATAACACAAATTGAAAAATTTAATATATAAAGTAAAAAAGAGTAAAGAAAGGCAAGTAAGAATACTTGTTCTTTCTTTTCTTATGATATAATTTTTATAAAGATACAGGAGGATACTATGGCAATTAGTGAAGAAGAAGTATTAAAAGAAAAGAAAATCTTATCAAAAGTAGGAAAATTATTAGAAAATACCTTAAATGATTTAGGAGAAGGAGTTATTCAAGATGAGGATAACTTAAAAGAATTTAAGAAAATGATGTGGGAAAATGCCAATGACTTTGATGATATGGAAGCAGGACAAGTTATGGCAGAAACCGCAAGAGAGGCTGAAAAAGTATTCCAACGAAGAAGATATTTTAAGAAATTATGTCAAATTAAAGATAAGCCTTACTTTGCAAGTATTGTTTTTAAGGATGAAGAAGGAGAAATATTTAATATATATATGGCTCTAACATACTTAAAAGATAATAATACGAATAATATTTTATATGATTGGAGAAGCCCTATTTGTAGTCTTTTTTATGATTATGAAACAGGTCCATGTGAATATCTTGCTCCAGGCGGAATCATAAAAGGAGAATTAAAAAGAAAAAGGCAATATAAAATTGAAAAGAAAAAACTAGTAGGGGTATTTGATAATTCTCTAAATATTGATGATGAAGTTTTACAAGAGGTTTTAGCAACGGAATCAAGTGAAAAAATGAAAAATGTTGTTAATACCATTCAACAAGAACAAAATAAAGTAATAAGGAACTTAGAAGACAATAATATTATTGTCCAAGGAATTGCTGGAAGTGGTAAAACATCCGTTGCCCTACATAGAATTGCCTTTTTACTATATCGACTAAAAGATTTAAATAGTAATAATATTTTAATATTTTCACCCAATAATATTTTTACAGAATATATATCAGATGTTTTGCCATCCCTAGGAGAAGAAAACACTCTTCAAACAACTTTTTCAGATTATTTATCTACATTTATTAGTGAATATAAAGAAATAGAAAACTATACAGATTTTGTCTCAAGATATTATTCTTACCAAGAGACAAATCCAGAATTAGTTGAATATAAACAAAGTGATAGAATCATGGAAGATATAGATGCCTTCCTAGAAAACTACATCGATAATTGTCTCTACATTGAAAACTTCAAAGAGGGAGATAAAAATCTAATAAAAAAAGAAGATTTAAATGAAATGTTACATGATCGTTATCAAAAACTTCCATTATTTGAAAGAGTGCAGGAAATAGCAGAAAAATTAAGTTCAAACTATTACAAGGGAAGTAATAAGAAAGTAAAAACATTTCTAAAATTAATGGAAGAACATTCTAATTTTAAGAAAGATTATAAAGATATCCTAAAACAATTCTTTCAAAGTGAATATTCTAAAATAAAGATTGATGATAAAGAATTAAAAAAAATGTTAGATGGAAATACAATAAAGTATGAAGATGCTTTGTTATATGCATACATGAAAGGTTCTTTAGAAGGATATATTTATGAAGGAAGAATCAAACAAGTAATAATAGATGAAGCACAAGACTATAATCGATTACAATATGTAATTATCAATAATATCTTTAAAAAAGCAGAATTTACCATTTTAGGAGATATCAATCAAAATATTAATCCATATTATCACTATAAATCATTAGAGGATTTGTGCCCATTATTT
>AUXO010651963.1_pt1 | contig 10706 bp, 15 predicted proteins | sample 768731 | NCBI WGS metagenome assembly AUXO01 (sample SAMN02715735, study PRJNA202380) | gut metagenome | biome: sheep rumen | host: Ovis aries | place: New Zealand: Palmerston North
GGCGGAATGCCTCCAATGATGTAAATTCATTACATCTTCTTTTTTTCTTTTTTTATGTATTCAAATAGACTTATTTTTAAAACATCTAATGATGATGAAATTTTTTACTTGAAAGACACCATTTTAATAAACTTCACTGTTAACCGCAATGGAATTTCAACATCACAACTAAATCCCGGAACCAATGAGTTATATAAATCTGTTTTCAATCATCATCTCTCACAGGAAAAAATTGACTATTTGGAAAATCATGACGTTTATGAATATTTAACAAATGAATGTGACTTGCTGGGTATAGATTCAAAATATTCCACCGGATTGATTACTCTGGCTGAAATGAAAAATGTGAGTATAATTAATAAAAGATTCAAAAACATAGAAGTGACGGCCATTGTAACTGCAGGAGTTAGAACTAATGCTTCAAGAGCGGGTGATCCTGCATCATATTGGGAGCATAACGGTGAATTTCAGTTCGGAACAGTAAATATAATTCTCTTAACGAATGTCAAATTGGAAAAATCAGCATTAACTGAAGCATTCATGACTGTGACTGAAGCAAAAACAGTCGCATTGAATAATTTGAAAATACCTTCACAGTATTCAAACGGTTATGCAACCGGGACCGGCACGGACGGTGTTGCCATTTTTTCAAATGCAGAATCTGACAATATACTGACAAATGCTGGAAAACATTCTAAATTGGGTGAATTAATTGGAAAATCTGTCATTGAGGCAGTTACAGAAGCTATTGGAAAGCAGGTTTGGTTAACATCCAAATCACAATCCAATGTATTGATTAGATTGAACAGGTATAAACTGGATATTAACACATTTTATGATACTCTGGACTGCAATAAGCAGGAATTCATAAGGCAACTGCAGACTGATTCAAAAAAACAGGATAATGTAGCTATTGCCACATCTGTTTTGAACTTATTTGATGAGGTTGAAAACAATTTAATCCAAAAGCAGGTGGCATATGATTTGGCAATGGAACTGAAAGAAAAGTGTAATAGTTATCCAATAAAAAAATTATTGGGATATTGGATAAACTATTTTATTCGTTAGAATTGAATTCAATCAAATCTCCATTTTCTTGAACAATTTTTGCTATGGCCTCTTCAGCGGAATTCAATTTGTCATTGCATATTTTAACTAAGTTCATTGCTTTGTTAAATTCATCAATTGCATCATCTAACGGGACATCGCCCTTTTCTAACTTATTTACAATATCTTCTAATTTTTCTAAACTTTCTTCAAAACTCATGTTTTCCATTATATCACCTTTGTATTTATAATTCCGTCATTCAATTTAATATCAACTTCATCTCCGGTTTTAACATCTTTCACGGAAGTTATTACTTTATCATCACTTTTAGCAATTGAATAACCTCTTTTTAATGTTAATAAAGGATTGAGGATTTCTAGTTTATCAATTTCATTCAATAATTGGTTTTGTTTTCTAATTTTTATTTCATTGGGATTTTTAAGTATTTTTGAATTTTTTATTATTTCCAGTTGGTTTCTGTTATCTGATATTATCTTCTTTGAAGAGTAATCTATTCTGTTTATATAATTGTTTAATGATATCTGTTTTTCATGATATATCTTTTTGGGATTTTTTAAAGCGGTATTGTTCTTAATTATCTCCAATTTGTTTTTATTTGTTGAAATGATATTTTTGGATGAATAATTAAGTGAATTAATCAATGATTCTAGACTGTTTTTCTGCAATTTATAAATCGATTCTGGATTTTTAAAGATATTTGATTTCTCTAAAATTTTCAATTTATTTTTGTTTTCTGAAATAATTGCCTTGGAAAAGTTATTGAGGTTGCTTATCAGATGGTCAAGGTGCATCTGTTTAATGTCATAAATGGATTCGGGATTTTTAATAATCTGCTTATCTGTAATATTGTTCAAATTTATTTTCTTGTCTTGAATAATCTTGTTCATTGATTTATTTGCACGTCTGGTTAATTGGTTAACATTATTCTTTAACTCTTTAATCTGCGGAACTGCAAGTTCGGCAGCTGCAGTTGGTGTTGGGGCTCGCAAATCCGCAACAAAATCTGCAATGGTAAAATCAATTTCATGACCTACCGCACTGATAATAGGTGTTTTGCATTCAAATATGGCTCTTGCAACTATTTCTTCATTAAATGGCCATAAATCTTCAATGCTTCCTCCTCCACGTCCGATAATCAGGGTGTCAAGGTCATATTTTTGAGCATTTTTAATTTGGGCTGTGATTTGGGGTGCGGCTTGTTTTCCCTGAACCAATGACGGAAATATCAATATTTCACATAAAGGATATCTTCTTTTAATTGTTGTAATGATGTCCTTAACTGCAGCGCCATTTGATGCGGTAACCACTCCAATGTGTTTGGGATATTTTGGTATTTCTTTTTTGTATTTTTCATCAAACAGTCCTTCATCTTTGAGTTTGTTTTTTAATTTTTCAAAAAGTATATGGTAATGTCCAAGCCCATCTTCGGTTATTGAATTCGCTTTAAGCTGGTAGTATCCGTTTTTTTCATATACTTCAATTGTTCCCTTAACAATCACTTTCATCCCATTTTCAGGGACAAATTCCAGGAATCTTTTTCTATGGTTATATATCACCGCTTTTAGTTGTGAATCTTCATCTTTAAGTGTGAAATAGTCATGTCCTCGGGGATATGATTTATAATTTGAAATCTCTCCTTTAACATAGATGTTTTTCAATCCATGATCCATACTCATTCTTTTTTTAATGTATGCATTAATTTGTGAAACTGTCAGTTTTTCTTTTTCCATGTATTCACCATATTCAATGATGTTAATATGTTGTTTGTATTAAATACAATTTTTCTTTTGTTGCTTTTTTTAGAAACTATTAATATATATTAAAATCTAATTATTATTAAAAAGGTGTTTTATAATGAGAATAAAAGATGAATTATTTGGAAAAGAAGTTCTCGATGCTGATGTTCAAATAGTCGGAAAAGTTTCTGATGTTATTTTGGATAAAGATACATATGAAATTACTGATTTGGTACTTAAAAAAACTGGATTTTCAGAACAAATCAAAGCTAGTGAAAATTTGGTTCCAATGGAACTTGTAAAGGTTATTGGAGATAAGATTTTACTCAAAGGCGAAGATGATTTATAATGGTTTCAAAAGAATATCTTATTGAATTACTGAAGGAGAATGAAGTGTTTTTACAAGGTGATTTCACTTTATCTTCTGGAAAAAAAAGTAACTATTACATTAACATGAAAAAGGCAATTACCGAACCTGAAATTTTATCAACAATCTCTAAATTAATCACTGATAAAATTAAAGATGAAAATATTGATAAGGTTGCAGGTCCTGCCTTGGGGGCAGTCCCAATAGCTACTGCAGTTTCTTTAGAATCAAAATTGCCTCTTTTAATGATTCGTAAAGAGAAAAAAGGTTATGGTACTTCTAAACTTATTGAAGGCGAATTAAACCCTAATGATAATGTTATTGTTGTTGAAGATGTTTCCACAACTGGCGGATCACTTCTTAAGGCCATTAAAGCCATTCAGGATAATGGTGGTAATGTGGTCAGGGCATTTGTCGTCGTTGACAGGCAGGAAGGTGCCATTGAAGCATTTCAAAAACAGGGAATTAAACTTGAACCATTAATAGAAGTTAATGAATTTTTTGATTAAAAAAATAAGAGAATGATGAAAATTAAATTTCATCATTTTTTAACATGATGGACAAAATGGGGAAGTTCATCAATAATTATTTCTAACGCAGTTTTCACGGCATTAGGTGATCCGGGCATGGAGAATATAATCGTTTTTTTATAAACTCCTGCTGTAGCTCTTGACAGTAAAGCTGCTGAGCCGACTTCGTCAAAAGATTTTGCTCTAAAAAGTTCTCCAAATCCATCAATTTTTTTCTCAAAAAGTGATTCAACGGTTTCCACGGTTATATCGCGAGTTGACAGGCCGGTTCCTCCGTTGGTTAATATCACATCAATATCCTCGGAAATCATTTTTTCAATTTCGCTGATTAAATCTTCTTTTTCATCTGGAATTAAACTTCTGGATTTTAAGACATATCTTGACTCCACTTCTTCGGCAATGTGTTTTCCGGACAGATCTAATTTTTCAGATTTTCTACTATCACTTAATGTTATCAGACCGCAAGTGATATCATTTGATGATTCTTTGTGATGTTGTTTAACGCTTTCACTTGTCATGAGAATTTTCTCCTAATCTTGTTTTTTAAATTTAATGTATTCTTTTACTAAAGTATATTCTTTAAGAGATTTAAATAATTTTTTGCTTGGATAATAATAGGTACGTTTCTGAAATGTCTGTGCTGTAATGTATTCATGCTCTTCAATGATGTTTATATGATATGCTACTGTCTTATAGTCCAATTTTAGTTTTTTTGCTAGTTGGTTAGTGTTTTGAGGTTTTTGTAATATGCATTCTAGAATTTTTATCGTATTTTCGCCACCTTTTCTACATACAATTAAGTTTAATAAATCTTTATCTTTAATGTTGCAAAGGTCCCATTTTATTAATGTTCTTTGTTCACTCAATTAAATTCCTCCGATTTATTTTTTATAATTATTTGCAAGGGTTTTCCCCCATTTAATTGCATTTTGATCTTTTGCAATTAATATTTGTGAATCATCATAATGTCCGTCATTAAAAAACAAAGTCAGTGTCATAAATGTGTCACTTATTGTCAAAAAAACTTTTAATTTTTTATTGACGCATTTCACATTCACTTTTTTATTCATTAACAACTCTTTTTTTAATACAATATTTTCATTAATTGATTCGATAATTTCTTCGTTAACTATCAGTTCCAATTTTTTCAATTTATTGCCATTTAAAACTTTTATCAAATGTTTAAAATGGTTTTCGGAGTAAATTGGAAGAATGATTTTTAATTTTGTAGCTTTTGAAATCAATTTAATGTATGTATTAAATGCATTGGATAAATCACTTGTTGTTGAATTGACATATTCAGCATTTTTTAATAAGTAGATGTCATTCAGTATTCCGTCAGGGATTCCTGATAAATCATGACTGTTCCAATAGATCTTGCTTTTGTTTATCGCATACCAGTTTTCAATGAGCTTTACCATGTTGGTGGTCAATAGAAAACCGTTTGATGTAAGTTCATAATATTTTTGAACTTTTTTGATTAAATTGATTGTTTCCAATTCTTTCAATCCATGCAATATTGTTGCTGAAGGTTTTTTCAATTCCTTTCGTAATTCATCAAGGTTTTTTGGACTTTCATACATTGCGATGAGCAGCTTTGACCTCATTCCGGAAGTTAAAATATATTTAACTCCACTGAATTCCTCGTTCAATTCTTTTTTAATGTCTGTAGCAGTCATTGTTTCACCTGTTTTTGAATGTGGTTGAATAACTCCTGTGCCCATTTAAAAGATTTTTGGTCGTTTGAAATCAGTATCCTGTTCTGGTCAAAACTGCCGTCGTTTTTGAATAGTCCCAAACTCATAGTTTTATCACAGATTGTTAAATATAAATTCAAATCGCTTTTAAAACTATATACTTTTAATTTGCCTTTTTTTATTGCTTTTTTTCTTATATTGTCATTAACACGAAATATTAGTTCCTTAAAGATACTTTTTGATACAATTAATTCAACTGATCCATCGTTTATTAGGACTTGTTCAATTAATTCAGGATATTCTGGATGCAAATAAGGAAATATGGCCTGTACTTTCTTGGATTTTATCATTTGCTTTTTAATGGTATTGTGTGTCTTGTAGATGTCTATTGGAGTAGTTTCGATTAATTGTGAATTTTTTAAATCGGTTATTCTTTTTACTGAATTGATGCTTAGTTGGTTGAGATTATGTTTGTTCCAAAAGGAATCGTAGTCATTAACAATTTTAACACTGTTTTTAAAGTCCATCAAATTTTTGAAGTAAACTTGTGTCATTGGATTGACATGATATTTGTTTTTAACCTTGGTTATGTAGTTGTTTTTCTCTAACTTGCTGATATTACTTGAAACTGAACTGTATGCGATATTTGTTTTTTTAACAAGGCCACGAACATTATCCGGTTTTTTATTAAGTTCACTTAAGATTTTTAATCTGATTTCGGATTTTGCAAGAAATTTTATATCATTGTTTATGTCATTATTGATAGTCATTAATGATTTCCTCCGAGATTGTTTTCATAGAAATTTTTCAAATTTCCACAAATTTTTCGTTAATCTTAGTTTGCTTAGTTAAATTTAAATATATTTTCCCAAATACGTCCCAAATATCTCCAAATTTTATTCCAAATTTATTCAAAATCTTTTCCAACTTTTTACCGAGTTTATCCCATATTTGTCCCAGACATGTCCCTATTTTGTCCCAAATTTGTCCCAATTTTATGAGGGATTTGTCCAATACCTTCTGTTGAATAAGCAGAGGCATCTTTTTAATAGCTAATGTTTATTAATTTATAAATCTAATATATAAAATATGGAAATATGTTATGTATTAGATGCATCAGCTTTTATAAATGGATTCAAACTTATTTCTAATAATAATTTCACAGTTCCGGAAATTACTACTGAAATAAAAGATTTCAAATCAAAATTAACATTTGACATGGCACTTGAAGAAGGAAAATTAATTATACAAGATGTGCCTTTAAAGTATATATCAAGTGTTAATGATATTATATCTGTATCCGGTGATATTTTAAGGTTATCTTTTGCTGACAAAAAATTAATTTCACTTGCATACATGTTGTATGATGAAGGGCACAATGTTAAAGTTATTAGTGATGATTATACTATTCAAAATACTTTAAAAATTATGAATATTCCATATTCTGGTGTAATTACTGATGGAATCAAGGGAATTTATAATTGGAAGAAAATTTGTGAAGGTTGTAAAAAGGAATATGATGAGGATTATCCTTTTGATGACTGTGAAATTTGCGGTTCAAGGATATTTAAAAAAAGAATTAAGGTGTATAAATGAGAATTGGCGTTGTTGTTCATGGTCCCAATATAATCGATTCGGGATATGCTTTAAACTTGATTGAATTGCTTAAAAGTTATGGTGATGTATTTGCAAGGCTTGGCGGAACTATGGGCAGGACTGCAGTAATTGATGCTAGCCTGGAGGGTGTCATTGACATTTCAAGAAAACTGGTTCCAAGTGACTCATTAAAAATTTTCCATGATGAGGGGGTGGATTTAATCGTTCTTTTGAACTATGGAAAATCTGATGTCACAGGTCAAGTTTTCGGATATAAGGTTTATAATCATTATGTCGGTAAGGTTTCACAAAATAATGTTCCAGTTATTCAAATTGAACGTCCGGGAGAAGTTGACGGGAGTGTAATTCCTTGGAATGAGGGTATTGAAATTGCCGAGGACTTGTCCTGTAAATTAAATTTGGATATTGTTACTCCTGATGAGGTTTACGATAAACATATTAAACAGGATGATGCGGGTTTTAATCAGAGAATTGTTCATGGTGTAAGTCCCGGCGAAAATATTATGGTAAATAGTGTGGTTATTGGAAAGACAGATTCGGATAAATTGATATTAATAGCGAAAGATAATCATATTGTGGATATAATCGGAGGTGAACTCAAATCCCATGGGCTTGAAAAACTGGGGGAAGTTAATCTTGATGAGGCAATTATTAAAACCGGTCTTTTAAGGCATGCTAAAGTTACTCCAAGAATCATTTCTAATGAAAAGCATAATGGGTTTATTGTGTCATTTTTAGATCATGCCGGAGAGGATGTTTATAGATTTAGGGATTCCAGCCTGGTAATTACAGTTGGAGATGACACTACCTTGATATCTTCTGATATATTATATAGATTTGATATACCTGTAATTGGAATAACTGATGGTGATTTGGATAAGGTTGTGGAAGATGGATTCAAGGTTAAAAATTCCATAATCTTTGAAGTTGAAAGTGGTTTTGATGACATCATCGGTCAAAATATTAAAAAGGAAATCTTTCATGGCAGACAGGTGTCACATGATTTCAAATCAATCGGTGAAGTTGAGGCTAAAGTCATCGAAATAATAAAAAGTATAAATTGCAAATATAAAATTAATTATATCGATTAAACTGGGAAGTGTAATTTTGGATTTTAAAAACCTCGTAAAAGAAATTCAAGAATTTAAAGGAGTGTCACGTAAAAGCTCAATTGATAATGTGATATCTCTTTTAAAAGAATCATATAATGTTTCCGGAGATGTTGTAATAGATATTGGCGATGATGCATCTGCAATTGACATCGGCAATAATCAAGTAATTCTTATTGCTGCCGATGGTATTTGGGGCGATATAATGAATGTAAATCCCTACTGGGCAGGCTACTGTTCAGTCTTGGTGAATGTAAATGATATCGCTGCAATGGGTGGAAAACCATTGGCAATGGTCAATATAATGTCAATAAGCAATGATGAAATATATGAAGATTTGCTAAATGGAATCAAAGACGGATGTTTAAAATTCAATGTTCCGATGGTTGGAGGACACCTTCATCCTGACGGTGAAGTGGACTCTTTAGGCGTTGCAATTGTCGGAATAGCTCAAAAAGACAAAATTATCACAAGTTTTGGAGCAGAAACTGGTGATAAGGTAATTGTGGCAATTGATCTCGACGGCAAACCTCATGAAATGTTTAGCTTAAACTGGGATACAACATATGACAAAGATGCTAAATTGGTGCAGGACCAGATTACTGCAGTACAATACCTTGCTGAACATGACTATATTAAATCAGGAAAGGATATTTCAAATCCCGGAATTTTAGGAACTTTGGAAATGCTTTTGGAAACTTCCAACAGGGGAGCAGTGGTCAATCTCGAGGATATTCCAAGAAATGAAAATGTGGAATGGGTGGACTGGCTCAGGTCATATCCGGGATCAGGATTTGTTTTCACTGCAGCTGAGGATAAATGTGATTATATCAAGGAATATTTGGCTAAATACTCTATTGAAGCTAATGTGGTTGGTGAGGTAACCGACTCCAATTCACTTTATCTGAATTATGGTGATGAACAGGCCGAAGTTTTCAACCAGGAGAAAAATCCCGTATTTTTGTTTAGATGAGGGATAGAATGGATTTATCAAACATTATTTTTAACTCCTTAAAGTATCCTTTTAGAAATATTGTTAAATTGCCAATCATATTCATCCTTTTCTTTCTAATAACAATTATTCCTATCGGTAAGTTATTAAACAATGATTATATTGTGATTATTGGAGTTATTGCTTTTTTTGTATTTATTTTGATTGTACCAGGTTATTTTTTGAATATTGTTAAAGTCGGTTCAAGGCAGTCAGCAATGTTTCCATCTCTGAATTTGGTGAATAGTATATTTGATTCTATCAGGGTATTGCTTCTAAGAATTGTTTACATGATTGTTCCGGCTGCGATGTTTTTCATTGTTTTGTCAACTTTGGGTTCATCTAGTTTTGCTTTGCTTTATGATTTTAAAATTCTTGATTTTTTGGCAAATTTCGGATTGTCCCTTGTTATAATTTTGATTACCTATTTGATATTTGAATTCCTGTTATTCTTTGCAAAGGCCAGATTGGCTTATCTCAATAGTTTATCTGAAGCTTTAAAAATTAATAAAGTTGTAGCAGACATTAGAACTATTGGTATATTCAATATAATCAAATGGTTAATTGCAATGGTGATATTGATGGTTGTAATTTCAGTTGTTTCATCATATGTCCTGACAATTCCTTACGTGGGTGTTTTAATAGATATTTGTGTTATTGTTCCGATTATGGAAAGTATAGCCAACTATTCCCTCGGTATGTTATATTCAAATATCTCCTGAAATTAAAAAAGTTATGGGTTGCAAATCTTGCAGGGTATGTATCCCTGATTCACGGCATCATTTCTGCTGGAAAAAAATACCTTATTTCCATCTGACATTTTGCTCACACTGGAGCAGGACGGGTCGTGGAATTTTCCAGAGTTGGCATTGCCGATATAACTTGCAGAACCGCTTGAACTTGTTGATTCGGCACTTGTTGGAGCAGATGCAGTTGAAGATGAACTGTGTGTACTTGATATATGTGTATTGTCATTTGCCCAGTCAAACGGATAAAATTCGCTTGGAGGCATGTACATTATCTCAGCAAGACCTTCCTTTAAAAGCATTTCATTTACATTTTTTCCATCAACAATAACGACTCCTAATGTGCGGCCGTATTTGTCATTGTGTTTCGAATCGTCAACATCGATGCCCACTTCCTTATTCAAACATAATTTTTGAACAAAATTTTTAGATGTAATGTATCCCTCAACTCCTCTTTCGGGAGTATTGACACCTACAAATCTAATTTTTTCACCATTGTCCAAATAGATTGTATCTCCGTCCACTACCTTAGTGCATATCCCCTTTTCTTCAACATGACAGTCTGTTTTCGGGTATTTGCTTAAAATATCTGAAGCTGACTGATTATAATATTTTGAACTTGGAATGCTGTGTGAAAATCCGGTTCCGGTATATGCGCTTGCTATTGAAATTGCTCCGGCACAGATTATTAAAATGATTAGTAAAGAAAATAAATGCTTTTTATTGATTTTCATAAATTTCCCCCTCAACATATATGTTATAATTTTGTGTTAATATAATTTTCCAAAGTCAAATAAATAATTATTTTATATGATAACATCAAATATATATAATATTAAAAATT
>AUXO014224177.1_pt1 | contig 10706 bp, 7 predicted proteins | sample 768731 | NCBI WGS metagenome assembly AUXO01 (sample SAMN02715735, study PRJNA202380) | gut metagenome | biome: sheep rumen | host: Ovis aries | place: New Zealand: Palmerston North
CCAGGAAGCTTTGCATTATATTCTATACATTCTTCTTGGGTATAATAAATAAGTATATTTGGATTAATAGTAGATGTTGACCAAGCACCTGGAAGTTTTGCATTATAACTATTTGCTTCATCTTCAGTATATTGTTTATACATACTATATACTTGATTACTTGCATTAATTGTAAAACCGGTATATATATTAATAGTTTTATCATCATTAGTTAAATTAAACCATTCTCTACAATTAGTTTCAGTAATTTCAGAGTTAATAAATAATATACGAGTATACTTATGAATATCTTCACTATTTTCATCTTGCCCTGAAATATAATCTAAATCTATATAATATAAAGATGGTATATAAATTCCAGGATCTTCATAATAATGTCTACAAATAGGAGCATATTTATCTGTAGGTATTTCATAGCAGTTAAATAAATGGAAGAAATAACCATTAGATTTACCAGTATCATCACCAGTACCAAGAGCATTTATATTTGTATCACATAAATCATTATTACCAACTATATTATTTTGCTCATAATGTTTAAATAATGAATCACCAGCATTAAAATAATCAAGCCATTCATTTACACGAGCACCTGATTGTACGCAGTCACCAGTATTAATAATAATTGGCATAATATGGCTATTTGGTTCATTTTGGTCATCAATAATTTTTTGATTAACTACTTGTGCAGCAGCTGTCCATACTTGATATTCAACCCAGTGGAAACCTTGTTGATCAGTTATTTGGTATACTCTTGGTTGATATGTTTTAGGATATATTGTAAATGAACGTAATTCAGATTTATAATTATTATCAATAAAATTATTACTATCTAATCTAGCTATATAGTATTGATAAGTTTGTGGCTCTGTTACATTATTATTGATTTCTATAATACATTTATGAGATGTATAAGGTTCATTATTTCCTGGGAACTTATTATAGATACGAGCATAGACAGTATTATTAATATCTACAGGGAACTCTTTACGATGTATTGTATCTGTAGATTGAGTATTCTTCTTAGAAATTGTTGTATATGACTCAAATTTATATTCTTTATTAGTTATAGGATCAATAATTATAACTGCTTCATTAAATAATCCACTAGATACCCAGTTAAAACATCTTGTAGTATATGGATTAATACCATATGAACATACTATTGCATTTGGTTTAGTTTTATCTAATTTTGATTTATCTGTAATAACATTTTTATGTTCAAATGATGCTTTAGGAGTATAATCAGCAACAGCCTTAACTAATTTTGTTTTTGGAAACTCAATAAATTCTCTATTCAATGATAATAATTGTTGGTCATTATTTGCATTAGCCCATCTACGTCTACTTGAATCTTTTGTAGTCATTGAGTTATATGCTTGTTTTGCTGGGTCTAATTCGAATGTAACTTTATATATAGTATTTGATGAAATTGTACTAAATACTCTTGCTTTATAAATATCACTATTTGCTGGTACCCAGTGGTCTCCGCCAGAACCCCAATCACCGCCAATACATTTAGAATCAATTAATGTACTTATTAAAACTAATGGATCAGTACCTCCAGATAATATATATCCATCTACATTATTTTTTGCACCTGCAGGAACTGGTTTTGTAAAATTAGTTGCTTGGTCAATAAGAGTTCCATTTCTTAATTTATTATCATATGTTAATGCTAAGCTAAGTCCACCAGTTGAAGCTATACTTAAGTCTAATAATTCATTTTCAGAAATATACCATTCAATATCATAAGTTTTAACATTTATAAATACATTTGGATCATCTGGTTCTGCATATTTTTTACAACGAATTAAATATGTACCACCAGCAGGAATATATCCAGTTAATGCCAAATTATAATATTGTACTTGTGATTTTTGAGTAACAGTTCTATCATCAGTATATGAATAATGTAAATAGCAACCATCTAAATAGAAATCTTCATCAGAAGCATTAAATAATTCAATATATCCATGTGTACAGCCGTGTATTTTATCTGTTTTAGTAGGAGCATAAATAGCGCCAATTTCAATATGGTCACCATTTAATCCAAGGTCACCTGTAGCAGCAATATTATTTTTCTTCAATTTAATTAATGATACAAAACCTCTATCTGAATGATAATCATCTGGTAATAAATCTAACCAAGATGTTCCATCAGGTTTTGTTAAATATTCTTGCATACTACTAATATTTCGAGTAATAGTTACTGTACCATTTTTCTCAGAAATTGTAGATACATGTTTTTCTTGAATATTAAATTCACCATACGGAGACATAGTAACTTTAAATTCTTTACCAGTATCTCCATTAATAAAGTTAACTGTACCAATATTATTAAGGTTATCATTAATATTAAATTTAGGTGATAATGTGTATTCTTTAATATTACTATTATCATATTTAAGAGCTGGGTTAATCTCATTTTCATCTATAAATGTAATATTAATAACACCTTGTTCTTCTAATGCTTTAAGAATTTCATAATTTTCCATAATATCTTGTTCTCCAGACTGATCACCAGATCCGCCCTTTCCTATATTTATTAAATTTCCGTTAGTATAAATGTATAAATTTTTATTACTTTCACAAAATACAAGTTCATTATTTTGCAATTCATGTAAATGTGCCTGCAATTTTTCATATGTAGACATTGAACGTATAGTTAATGCAGCAGTCCTATATTTATAGTCTTCATCATATGTTGGTACTGATGCTTCAACAGTTTTTGTGAAATCTTGATATTTACTATATAAATCAAGTTTATATATATAATCTTCAGAATCTGTCTTAAATTGAATTTCTGAAATATTATAAATATCATCATTATAAATAGGTGTTTCTGGTGTTTGAGTATTTATTGTTCCATCTGGATTTATATAAGCATTTAATAATGACATTCCAGAACCCCATTCAGAGATAGATAGCCAAATAAAGTTTTTACCTATAACTTTATCATTGTCATCTTTTAATTTTCTACAAACAATTAATAAAATATTATATTTTTCTGGTTTATATTCATATTGTATTAAATTAGCAGGATTAATTGTAATAGTTTTTTCTCCTGATGTTAATATAATATCTATATCTTTATTTGTACATGTAATATATGTGTAGATTTTTGCATCAGGTATTTCTTCAAGTATTGTTTTACCTTCTGAACCCTCTCTAACAGTAAATGTAAGAGGACCTGTATATTTTAATCTATTATTTGTTAATATTGAAAAATTACTAATTGGAGATAATGCATCATATGTTTCCTGTGATAAATCTAATCCTTCTATAAAAGATAATTCTGTTTCATCAGTTGCCCATAATGGTTCTTCCTCTTCAGTATCAGCTAAGTCTGCAACAGTTTCTGACATTCCAAAAGCATCTTCATTATAAGAATTAATACCAAATCTAAAACTATTCTTTAATCTTAGCACTTCTGATTGTAATGCTCTAATAGCAGATAGCATTATTCCAATCATCTTATTACCACTAATATCTGAATCACCACCAATATTTCCTGAGTTTAATAATTCAATTAAATCATCTGTTCTATTAATAGTAGTTTCTCCAATTTCTGCTCCACCCCAATTAATATCTGTCGCATTAATTATAGGTAACGGATATTCTTGTAATTCATTATTTTGAATTTTATACTGTTGTACTCCAATAGCAAAACCTGTAGTAACTTGTGGCTTAATTAAATTAGTATATTTAACATTTTGTTCTTCATTAGTATATTTAATTCCTTTAGCCATATATATAAATGTTAAAATATTAAAATTTCTTATATATAAAAATAAAAAAAGGAACTAATCATAGCTCCTTTAACCAACATTTAGCTGTTGTTGTTTTTCTTTATTTTTTCGATTAATTCTTTCTGTCATTTCTTTAATAAAGTCTCGAGAACCTTGAACAATCTTTGAACCATCTTCAAGTTCTTCTTTATTCTTTTCAGAAAATGTCTTATCACAATTATCTTGCATTTCTTTAAATATATTTTCAAGATTTGCAGTTAATTGATTTAATTGACTTTGCATTTTTAACATAGAATCTTGTAAAGAAGTCAAAGAAGTATATAATGTTCCTTTTCCTGTATTTGTAGTAATAGACATAATCAATGTATCTTGAGCTTTTTCATTAACTGATAACATTTTAAGCAAACGTCTTATATTATCAATTTCTTGCTCAATCTTATTCTCAATATATGGGTGCTCTTGAATATATCTTTTATCAAAATAATATGCTGCTAATTTCTCAGCAATAGTTGTAGCTCGTTTTTCTGTACGTTCATCTAATTCGTCTAAATCAATAGTCAATACAGGAACTTGTAATGCATCATCAATATCATTTATATCTTCAGGAAGTTCAGAATGTAAAAATAAATCATTTAATGTTTCTTTATCATCCTTAGTTCCATATTTATGTTCATACGGTCTGCCCATAATAATAAATTAAACTATATATAATTAAAAATAATATATTTAAAAAGTTCCATTCATAATATTAACTTCTATATCTAATAAATCATAATGCTTACTAATTCTATCATTTACTAATTGTATATGTTCATGTGTATAATATGTATGCTCAGATAAAAACTTATATATTTTTTTAATTATTTCATCAGTTAATAAAATATGATTATCTTTACATATATCAAACATCAATAAAATAATATTTAGCATTTCTTCATAAAACCTATTATCTAATGTATATTGTTCTAATGTTTCTACACACATAATAGCATTTTTAAATTCATAATATGCTTCTTTATCTTTATTCTGAAGAAAATATACCGAACCTAAAATAATATATGTATATGTATTTTCTTTATTATATACTAATGAGTCTTTACATAAATTATGAATCATCTCTAATTGCCAATTACTATAGTTACCATCTTTTTGTTGATAATAATAACAACGGGCCATTTGACAAAAACAATATGACTTAACCATATTATAATTGTCTATATATGTTTTATTTCGAATTTCTTGTAAATAAATATTATAATATGTTGAAGCTGCACTATATAAATTATATTTGAAATATAAATTAGCTACTGTTATTGCTGGTACTTCTTGTAAATAAAACTTTGTAACTACATCAACTAATTCTTTGTTATTAGATATATATTGATTATTCATATTTATTAAATGATAAATTTGTAAGTAATTGTTTATTGAATTTAATAATATATGCAGTAGCATCATTTTCCGAATATGTTAAATAACAATTTTCTCCATCATATGCTAATCCACAACCAAATTCTACATTAAATCTATTATCATATTGGAATGGCCCAAATTTACCAATAGGATTTAAATTATTATCAAATTTTAATATATAATGCTGATAATATGATATTCTTGCATTAGTTTTAGAATTTAATTGATAATTTAATACATCATGAACAAAACAATAATAATTACCATCAATATTGACTAAATGTGAATCTCCTCGATAACATTGCTTAAGATTTCCATTAAACCAATTAGTAAGAATATTCTTATCTTTATCATATTTACAAAATTCTAATGGAGAAGACCATTTCATCCAAGTATACGGTTTATCTATAATAGGCATCCAATTTTTTTCTAAATATGCTGTATCATTATCTGCTGCAGGAATTCTAGTTCTTTCTGTTTCTACCCAAGAATCATTTATAAAATCAATTTTAGATAATTCCATTCTACCTTCTCCATTATCTTTAATATCACGTCTTACTCCACAAAGATATATATCATTATCCCAATATATTACTCTAGCATCTTCTAATCCTTCAAAATCCCAGCAAGGTTGATGCAAAGATAACATTTTTACTTTAGAAACTTGCTCTATTTCTAATGTATCTAAATTTATAATTCCAAAATAATTTTCAGTTTTCAATGCAGAAGCAGCTTTACAAACATATGCTATTGGCTGGTCATTTTGTGTATATTCTCTATAACGACTATTAAATAAATTATAATTAACTGCTCGAATATTAATATATCCTATTCCATCTTTAATCCATATTGATGGGTTCATAGACGCTAATGTTTCTACTTCATCATAATTGATTTCTAATAATGATAATTGTGCATTGTTTTCAAGTAAATATTTTATAAAGCCAAATTGTTTAATATCTTCAATATGCATCATATATTCTTAACTATTTTATATTTGAATTTTTAATTGATTTACACCATCTGTATATTTATCAGTAACTTCATATAACATAAATATATCTTTATCAATATGGTCAGTAAAATAATAAATATTAAATATTTTCTCTAATTCTATATTATCTATATCTTTATATTTCTTTACAACAAAATTATATACTTCATCTATATAGTTTTTAATTCCATAAATATTATTCACATCTATATAATCTGGACGCATTGAACACCAATCATATACCCTTGACATATATGTATGAATACCTATTATTTCATCATTTTGATTATATACTGCAACACCACTAAAATTATTATCGTTCTTTTCAAATAAATATCCGCATTTTAATAGTAATGGATTTTTACAATTTTTAATTAAATTAAAGTAATATGGATGATAGTTTTCTAAAAAATAATTATCTCTAAAAATTTGAGAAGGTATTTCATCATAATAAATCATATCCCTATGAAAATAATCAGATAACTCTTTTAAGTTTAATATATGGAAAAATGTATTTGGTACATATTTACTATACTCTCTACAATAATCATCATCTTGAGAATAATCAACTTCAGGATATCTATGATTTAATACATAAGCAATATCTATTTTATTTTCTATAATATGCTTAATTAAATCAAATAAATTATCAGGATCTATTACAAAAAAATCGTCATCTAAATATACTATATAATCATAGTTTTTATGGTATGCAAATGAAATCATAGATGTAAATAACGCATCACCAAACATTGTATTATTATAACTAAATATATCTTCATCTGTAGGTAATATATTAGTTCTAGTTGGTACTATCATAAAATTATTTGTAGATAATAATTCTTCATATAATTTATATGACTTCAAAACTAATGAATCAATAAAAGTATTTCCATTAGTCACAAAAAGTACATTATTATCTTTAAGAAATTTTACTTTACTCATTATTTAAATAGTTCCATTAAAGTTTTTTTATCTTCTTTATTAATATGTGAAGCAATATATGCTAATGTATTATTTAATGACGTCTTAACTTTATTAATAGATATACTTTCATTTTCAGATATTTCTTGTAGTGACATTTCAAATGGTAAATCTATGCCATAATATTTATATAAAATACGCTTATCAATAGGATTTACATTAATTAATATATTCTCTAATAAATCATGGAACATATTTTTCTTCTCATTATTCTCAACATTATCATCTTCAAAAATAAATTGGTCATTTTGATAATACTCATTCATAATATTATCATTATAATTATCATCTGTATGAGGATTTAATGAGTCTAATTTAATAATTGTCAATGGTTGAGTAGTCTCCTTATTCTTGGCTGAATTTGGAATATGTATTAAATTGACCATTTTATTCAATGATGATGTAATAGTTGCCCTAATCCATGCAAAACCTATAGATGAAAATGATGCTTTCTTAATATTCTTATATACCCATTCTATAAATTTTAACTTATTTTCAAACCCTTCTTGTGGAATCTTCATTAAAGTATTTGCAAGAAGCTTAGTATATTTAAAATTAGTTTTAATAATTTCTGAAGCATCATCATATGTAAATGAATCCCTTTCAAAACTATTTATTGACTTAATAATATTATTTTGAAGATTTGCTCTATCAGTATCAAATTTATCCCATGCAATTAATAATCCTAAATTACCTGTCTGAATTAAGTCTTCAAATGGCAATCCTAAATTACGATACCTCTTTGCACAATTAATAACTAATTTTAAATTATTCTTAATGAATATATCACGATTTTCAGGAATAACTTCTAATGATTCGCTTTCATTCATTGGATGTAAAATATACTCACGTTTTACATCATTAAAATAAATATCAATATTATTATCAAATAAATTCTTTGAAACAAATTTCTTAACTAATTGTGAACGAGTTTTTTCTTGTAATGTACACCAAAACAATTCATTTGAATCACTATCTATAGGTTCATCATAAGAATAATCTTGTAATAACTTATAAAACTCTTTAATATAAAATTCAACAATTGCAGTTTCTGAACACTCTTTAATATTCTTTACATCATATTTAATAATTTCTTGAAACTTATTTTTAAACTCATCAGAATATTTATCATCTAATGATTCTAAAACTTTATCTACTTTCTGTTGTAACTTTTTACTTAATACGTTCGCTTTACTTTTCACTTTTAATATTTCTGCATAATATATTTTTGTTATTTTATGCTTGAATATTAATAATCTGAAATAATATATTTTAATATAATATTTAGATTTAATAATATTTAAATAAAATTTAACTTTTTTTAAACTTTTTATAAATTTTCTACTTTATCTATAATCCATTCATCTATATTCTTATTTGACACTTTCCATAATTGAACACGCTGATTAATTCTATTTGAAAAATCTTGTGCCATCCATTGGTCTAAACAATGATTACATATTGGTTCATTATAATACTCAATAAAATCTGAAATTTCTCGATATGATTTTATATTATTTAACTCTATATATAACTTTGAATCATTATATCCAATACTATCTAATACTTCTTTATCATTTAAATAATCTAAATATGCAGCATATTGACATACATATAATCTTTGATTTTTTAATTGGCAACAATTAAATTTACTTTCACAATATAATATATCTTTATTCTCTTCAATTTCTTCAATAGTAAAAAACTTATCAAAGAATTGTAAAGAATCATTAGTGAATGTCTTCTTATAAATAAAAAAACTAATATTATTCTTTGTAAAAAAATTTCTAATAATATTTTCTCTATGCTTATGATATAATGTTATATTAACTTGTATATTATATTTATGAATAATATCAATTAATTCTTGTGTATATAAATTCAAATTAATTGCATTACTCCATAATTGAACTTTATTAGGAAAATATTTTTCAGCTAATTCAATAATACTAGGTAAATTCTTATTTAATGTACACTCTCCACCAGTTATCATTAATCTATTTATATATTTACCATTTTCAGTAGCTTGATATAAACTTTCAAAATCTTTTTGGGCATCTTCTATAGTTCTATCTGTTTCATTAGATAAATAATTTACTAAAGGACAAAAATGACCGCATGAAACACAACGTAAATTACATCTATCTGTTGCATGCCAGTCAACATTATTCAATATATTCATATATACAAAATAAAAGATATATTATTATTTAATATATTAAAATCTTTACAAAAAATTTTATTTTTAATTAATTAAGTTAATAATAAAAATACATAAAAAACATATAAAATAAATACTTATTATGGCAGATAATACATATCAACAAAGAATTAAAGACCTTTTAACTAATAAAGGTTGGAAAGAAGAAGATATTCCTGCAGAAGATTTAGAATTATTCCAAGTAGGAACTACATTTAATCTTGCTGATGATAAATTTTTAAGTGACGAATCAGAAAACTTAGATTGGTACGTACCAGGCGGTGCTGGTACATATGTTTCTGAAAAATCTGAAGAATCTGAAGGTGGCTCTGAAGGTGGCTCTGAAGGTGGCTCTGAAGGTGGCTCTGAAGGAGGTTCTGAAGGTGGCTCTGAAGGAGGTTCTGAAGGTGGTTCTGAAGGTGGTTCTGAAGGTGGTTCTGAAGATCCTGGACAATCAGAAATTGAAGTTAAAGAAGAATCTAATGCATGGACATATGTTTATAATGAAGCAACATTTAATGCATCAATGGAAAATGGTGGCTTAGCAAAGTATTATGAAAAATATCCTGATGAAGATAGATGGAATGTAACAGAAAACCGTGCAGGTAATTTCAATGATAAAGTATATGAAGTAGAAATTGGCAATGATACATATGAATTTGCTGCTCATTGGGAAACTGATAATGTACAAAGCATAAAGAATATTGCTGATGATAATGAAGTTTACTATTTAGACATGTTCTATGCAATTGATGAAAATGAACACGAATTATTTACTGATGTTGCTCTTTCAGAAAGTGCAGGTAAATCAGCTCATTTCACAAAAGTTAAATGGAATGATGAAACATGTCCACAATGCTGGCAAGGTGCAGTAAATGCGCCAGGTTCAACATTACCATGGGTAGTTGTTAATTTTGATGATGATGCAGCACATACTGTAGAATTTGAATATGACGGTACAGCAGTTGAATCTCCTTGGGATCATGAGATTAATTGGGGTGTAGTTTCTACAGCTGATATTGCTGATAACTTCGATGAATCTAAATTGAAGATGTATATTACTAAATAATAAATAATCAATTCTTTAATTTATAAATTGGGGAGCTTTAAATAGTTTCCCAATTTTTTTCTATATTTAATTATTATGGATATATTATTTCCTGCTTTTATAACATTATATAATACCGAAGATAATAAGACAAATATTTATTATTTTCGAGGATTGACTGATTCAGAAAATTGGATCTATCAAATGTTTAATGAAGAACAATTACCAGAGCATAATAAAATAATAAATGAAGATGGCTCAGTAATATATGAGTTTAAAAATAAAATAACTAATATAAAATGTAAATTAGTATCT
>AUXO016085765.1_pt1 | contig 10705 bp, 6 predicted proteins | sample 768731 | NCBI WGS metagenome assembly AUXO01 (sample SAMN02715735, study PRJNA202380) | gut metagenome | biome: sheep rumen | host: Ovis aries | place: New Zealand: Palmerston North
TAAGATAATCTGTGGCATTGGTATATGAGCCAAGCAGTTTCTAGAGAGTTGAACTTGTAGTTGATATTTTGCAAATGTTTACGAATGTCTTTGGAGTTTATCAGGGAATAGAACTTCATAAACCTCCTTGTTATGGTAAAGATCATTATAGATAACCATAATGTTACTTAGTTTATCTAAATCTTTACCTCCTCTAAACATATCGAACTGTATTTTTTGATTTCGGCTCGCCACATATCTCTTAACGCATCATTTATTATATTTCCTCTGCCTTTTGCAATTAAAGCTTTTTCTCTTTCTTCCACACTCTTCACTGAACTTGTACTTATAGGTTGGCTTATACATATGTCAATAAATGCTTTTAATCCATCAGCAATTCTTTTTATGTCATTGGTTTCATGATCAAGAAAGTAAATTGCTTCATCACCAAGTCCGATTATCACATCATTTCCAAATGAATCAAATGCTATAGGAAGGTAATTCTTCCCTTTAAGAACGATTAATTTTATGGTGTCGAGAGAATATTTTACATTTCCAATACCATAAAAACCTTTAATATCTGACGTGGTATCTTGGGTTGAAAACTTTGTATTTGGTGTTTCGCCACCATTATACTTCTGTAAAAAAATTTTATATGTATCAGGTAGCTTTGCATCAATATTATCTTCATATTCTGATATCAAATCATTTGAAGCCAGATTGAATTTTGATATTAACATTTTTAGACCTCCTTAAACATACTATGACCACCTTTGTGTGTGAACTCTTTATGCCAATCTGTTTTTACTAATTGAAGAATGCCATTATTTGAGTCGTGATGTAATATATATCCTTCGGGTATATCTGTAAGAGCATAATTTTCTTGAAGTATTGCTTTATACAATTCTTTATCGCTAGTTCTATCACCTGTAAATTTACCAATATCGATATCGCCTATAACAGAATGTTTGGCCTCAGGAGGGAACTTAGGAAATCCATCAATATATGGAACTTCTCTTCCTGCACCATCAATATACGTCCATTCAGTCTTACTATATACTTCTTCTATCCGTAAAGATCCACCATTATCAAACCATTTAGCGATATTGGGAGAATTAGGCGGTTTAACCTCTTTTATTTCTCCGTATGTTTTTCCAAGGCTCTTTTTTAATGTATCTAAGTCATTAAAAGTATTATTAGGCATTTCGCTTTTTATATCCTTGAAAAAATCCGGGAAGATAGAATCACCCTTTCCTAAAACTTCTTTGGCTATTTCAGTTCCTTTTTCGCCTGTCTCTTTTGCAGCTTCAGCTGCGGCTTCAAGTACAGCTTTTCCAACTTCTGCAATTGCTTCCAAAGCCATTACAACACCCTCCTTCCCATGTAGTTCATCCATTTCAGATAGTTTTCTTCATCTGATAAATGCTCTTGGCTTCGATAGTGAATTAAACATTCTAAGACATTAAATATATTCTGCTCTGACATAAGTGATGTTTCTATTTCCAAATTTCTAATCAATTCGGCATTCCATTCCTCCATCGTTTCTTCATCTTTGCAGTTATTAAATACTTCATTATTGCTGTCAACAAGGTTTGATATTAGTCTTTCAATTTTATCTTTTTTCGTTGGATTTTCAGAATTTAGTAACCGTATAATTTCATTTTTTAATACAGTTTCTATATTTGAGGCAATTAACCATAGCTTTAGTTTTTCAAGATCTATCTCAGCCTCAACATCTGTGATTTTTGACAACAAAAACTCTACCGCTTTTGTTCTGATATAATCTTCGTTTGTAATATTACTATTATTATGTTTCGTTAGGACAAAATCTTTAGGCTTAACATCATAGTAATCAATATTACACAACACCGGTTGAATCCAACGATTTTGATATACAGCAGCCACGCCAGAAGGTATCTTAGCCAACTCTGCAATTTGATCTTCAGACAATCCAGCAGATTTTCCAACCAGCTCTCTATCTGATTGGTCCGGTAGATGAAGAATTATCTTAGTATTGGTATTCCTAATAACAGACATATCTAAAAGACCAGGTGCTTGATCAACAATAATAAAACCTTCACCATAGGTTCTCATCTCGGCAATTGCATTTGCAATCATTTCCACAGATTTCCCAAGTAAATTAGAGCTTTCTGTTGTCTGTTCAGTCGATGTTCTCCTTAATAAGTTGTGTGCTTCTTCTAACACAGTAATATGTCTTAATGGTAAGTTTATTCCTCCTTGAGACATTCTTCGTTCTTGTAGCCTCAAAACAATGATTCCCATAATCATAGATTTTGTCTCACTAGAACCAACTCGACTCAAATCAACAATTGTCCTTTCTTCAAATAGCTTATGCGAGTCTATCTCATTTGAAGAGAAAATTTGACCATTTAGGCCATTAGTTAAGGATTTAACACGTGTAATGAGAGAGCCAGTATAATTGTCTTTTACCTCCTGTGAATAATCTGACCCTTTGATCACATTTCTTAAAGAAACCAATAAATCCTTGAAATTTGGAAATACTACATATCCATTTCTGTTTTTGGAAGTTCTAAGATCCCATCCGCTTCTTATATATGAATCTTCCACAGCCTCTTTTAAAACAGCTGGCATTGCGGCATACATAGGCCAACATACATTAAAAATGTCTATTAGCCTATCAATATGCTCTAACACATGTATATTATTTTCGAATTTAAATGGATTTATCTTCAATAATTCTGTTATATCAGGATTTGTACCGTATACATTGAAATCATCCCCAAATACTTGCTTGTATTCTCCCTTGGCTGGTTCAATAATAAGTGTTGGTATTTTTATTTGAGTATTTTTGTAGTTTGGATCAAGTTTTCCTTTCTTTTCTAAACCACTTAGTCTCGATATAATCTCATATACAGTGTTTGACTTACCTGACCCGGTTGATCCGGTAATGAAAGTATGTTCTCTAAGACTGTCAACTATAAGATTCACCTTATGATTATCATAAACTTTACCCATGTGGTATATTTTACCAAGTTGTATATTATCCTTTTTTTTCACACCATAAATATCCCTTCCAAAGCTTGCCATTTCTCTTACAAACATTCCTGGAACGGACTTATATGGGACTCCGCATTGTACAGACAATTCCTTTGTACTAAGCATTGTTGATGGTGTGATATCAGAAATCGCTTTAAAATCAGTTAAAAAATAAGGGTCATGAAACCTTGGATGAGTAAAATGTCTCAAATACTCATTTACTTTTTGAGTTGATTCATCATTAAACCATGTGTTTATGCTAGATGATTCTAAAGAAGTGCCTTCGCCACTGATGACACCTTTAAATGTACTAGCGGATATAATTGATGTTTCCTTTGAAGGGCTGATAAAGTATGCGGCGCTTGACCACATACCATAATTTTCACACTCTTTCAATCTTTTTAAATGTTCATCAATGCACTCTAAGAATACCTTTACAGATTTATTCTCATATTTGACCATTGAAGCAGTCGATGAGCCAGTAGTAATACCTTTTTGCCGTGATTCCTGAGTTGTTTTTGCAGAAGATTTTTGATCCGCTTCTTGTGTACCATTTTGAATACTAGTATTTTCACCTTCAGAAGTACCTGTTTGATTTGCCTTAGATTTATTTAACCCAAAATTCCCACCAAGTGCACCTGAAAGACCTGTTACAGCAGCCGTTGCAATTGGTCCACCAAATATACTACTGCCAAACGTTTTTAATATATTAAATGCGGAATTAGTACTATCAGATGACATTGAACCAACATTTCCCATTGTCCCAATTCCGATTCCAAAGGTATTTGTCGTACTTTCACTTTTGGTTATACTTGTACCTTTTGTAAAACTTTGTGTTTTAGACACACTCTTTCCTATGGTATCCGTATATCCTTCCATCTCAGATACTGATAGATTAATACCTTCATTTTCAGTAAGAGTTAAACTATACTCAGACAACGGCGCTATTTCAGAATACAATTCTGAATATCCTTGCTTCATCTGCTCTATTTGACCGCCCGAAACAGGATCTGCAATAATCATAATTGTATATATTTCTCCCTGCATCGAATCAATAAATTTTTCAATGCCTTGAACGTATTGATTATTTATTGCTTCATCATTTTTTAAGGATGGTAAACTAGTCAAAGATGTTACTGCATTGTTACCTTCGTCGGGTAAAATACTTTTTATTAGTTCATTATATTCGGAAATATCTACAGGTTTTATTTCACTGCCTGGAAAATTACCATTAAAAGCTTTTTCAAAAGCTTTTGATAGTTCAGTATTATCTTGGAAATCATCATCAATAGTTTTTGTTCCAATATAAAATTTAACATTTTTTCCATCGCTGATGAGTACAAATACTAACGACAAGTTCAGTCCATGCAATGAGCTGTATACGTTATTTAATCGATCCTGAACATTTTCATCCTTATCAAAAACCAATCCTGAAATATTGTATAAAACAAGATTGCGATCGGTAGACAGTTCTTGAACAGCCCTTGAGGCCTTAGTGACTTCGAATTTGCTTAAGTCATCCAAATAGAACTTTTTAACAAATGTTTCAGCGAGACGAAGTCCATCAATTGGATCTGCCTTCGTAGCTTTTTCCTCCATCTGATTGCTATTTGAATATTCTTGTATCTCTGACTTGGATTCAGCTATCATTTGTGCCTGTTCAAATAATGACATTTAAGAAACCTCCTATTCAATTGATTTCCCTACATCAGTAAGAGTCTGGATAACCGTATCAAGTTGATTCTCAATCGACCTTAAAGTATCCAATTTTAGTTCTCTGTCCGCTGCACTATCTTTCTTGTCTTTTATTAATGCCTCTACCTTACTCTTTTCAATTTTTATTTCATTATCTAACGCCTCAGTGACTTGATTGAATTTTTCAATTACATCGTTTGCAATATTATCTGCATACTGTCTGCATCCTTCTTCGCGTCCGTCTTTCAAAGATTCAATGAAGCTTTTCTTTAATTGGTTCTTATATTTATCAGTTAGACCTTTTCCACCCGTTGCTATTTGTAAAATACCTCCACCAATAAGCATTGCAGTCGCTGCAGTTGTAAGTGTAGCAACTCCCATAGGAGTAAATGCTAATAAAAATGTTGCACCAGCTGTTGCACCTATCGAGATTGCCGATTTTTTAGCCATTTCACCAAACCCCAATGTAGCCCCCATAGCTCCATATACAGGGCCTCCCAATACAGTACCCAATATTGTTGCGGTGACTCTCTCGAAGCCTGAGATATCTTTGGGCTTTTCTATACCACTTACCTCATATCTAAATTCATCAAGATTTTCATAAAAAACATTAATATCTTCGCCTATGTCATCTTTAAGCTTATCAACAAAAGAATCTACGTTAATCTTTAACTCTGTCTTAATCCAAGTACCCATTTCTTTTTCTACATAATGTGACAGTTTAGAAATAACCTCTTTCTCTAAAGCATCCTTCTTTGATTTCTGTGTGAACGGATTTATCGTCATATGATTTTCAATATCCAAATCATTAATTGCCTTAGGTATTTCAGCTATTAATGCACCGTATTTGGCGTCTATCAAATCATAGATAATTTTTCTTAGATCTTCTCTTCCCTGCTTTATTTTCTGTACAATAAGATTTTTTTTCGTTTCAGCAAGTTTCAAATTAGGCAACGCATCAGTAACCTTTTTTTCTAAAGATTCCACATCCTGATCAAGTGCGGCAATATAGCTTTTAATATGTTGTGTCTTTAATACATCAATGAAAGATTTACCAGGAATGATTATCTGCATAAGTTTTGCTTTTCCTCTGTTATTACGTAAATACTCGGAAAGAGCAGACTCAAAACTTGGCATGCCAGTTGAAGCTAATTCATCAGTATTCTTTTTCTGCTTTGCTTTTAATGCTCCTAATGCATTAACATAAAATATCCCTTTTTCACCCAGAGTTGTTAGAGGAGATAATTTCTGGTTTCCAAATTGAATGACTCGATCCTGTTCATCTTCATCAATTAAATTAATAGCGTTACAGACAAAGAAAATATCATCATGTCCTCTAGCGCGAATTTGATCTGTAATATAGTCTATTTCTGAAGCACTAGCTAATTTGCTGCAATGAAAAACAAACAAAATAGCATCCGCCTGATTCAAATATTCTTCAGTCACCTTAGTACGCGTCCAATTTTCATTTAAACCAGGTGAATCAATGAGTTCAATTCCATCACGGCACAATTCTATTGGATACTCTAAAACCACTTTGCTATAAGGTGACTCCTTTATTGAATCAGCTTGATCTTTAGTTTGATCAGGAATTGCGACATATTCCGCTAAATTAGCCACTTCTAATGGCATAGGCGGAATATGCTTGCTATCATATTTTTTTATATGTTGCAATGCTTCAGGGCTAATATCAGTTGCTATTTCCTCAGGCAACGGATCCTTAAAAAAAAGTAATGCTTTCTTTTCTTTACCGTAAACAACCTCATTTATTACAGCAGTACATGGTGTTGCGTATGCAGGTAAAACCTTTTCACCCATGAGGGCATTAATAAACGTGCTCTTTCCGTTTTTAAATTCACCAATTACTAAAACCTTAAAATTATCATTTTTAAGCTTTCTTATTAAATCTAACAGTGCTGAACCGTCAATAGCTAAACCTAACTGATTTAACGAATCAACAGCTTTAGATAAATTTAGCAAAGAATCCATGATTCTTCTTTTCTTTTCTACCATGTCCTTATAGCTGGTAATAGGCATTTTCTACACCTCCTTTATTCTGCTGATAATATTCGTATATTTCTCAATTTTGATGTCATAGTTGACTTCGGACTGACTAGTATGTGAATATTTAGCATCAATTATCTTCGACGCTTCGCTCTTATATTCGTTTAATATATCTATATAGAGTCTTTCTATTTCCTTCTTTATAACCTTCCTCGTCTCTAATGATATATCCCTTACTTTTTCTTTTATGCTCTTTTTGATCTCCTCATTCTGTTCTGACTCTTTTAGTCCTACATACGTATACGCAATCAGCCCTCCTCCTAAACCTACAACAGCACCAATAATTCTAAATAAGCAATAACCTATTACAACACCTCCGCCTATTCCAATAATCGCGAATTTTTTGTAATTTGAATAAGAATTTATCTTGTCACTTGATGATATTTCCTTATCATCCACCTTTACGGGAATAGTATTCACCCCTAATTTTGTTTCAAAAATTCCATTAAGCCAATCAATATCAGACTCTATGCGATTGAAAATAAGTCTTTCCACTCCATCTGACATAGCAGATACAGATTCTCTCCATTTACCATCCAGTTCGTTTTCATACCATTTAACTTTATTTGATGTTTTTTCGTATTGGTTAAGCAGATCTGATGTAATATCCTCAAACATTTTTCGAATATATTCGTCAATAACTTCTTCAGTTTCATTACTCCTATGCCTTAGTTCGACGAGAGACATTTCAACAGATGTCTGATCTAATTCTCTTTGCTGTTTTATTTTATTATTTTTCTTTTCAATCTCTTCAAGCTGATTATCTTTTTCTCGCTGTAAAACTTCTATGTCTTTGTTTAACTGCTCGGAAACATAGTGTAAAATATTACGTATTGCATCATCATTTTCAGCTTCATTATCATCAAACAGCGATGGAATTAATTCTCTCGGATGTTTTGTGGAGTACTTATCAATAGCAAGATTATTTTCATCAAGATTCTTGTTGACCGTCCATTTTACACTCTTAAACTTAGAATTGATTTGAGAACTAGCAAACTCCAATACTCGTCCAATATCACTCTTTTCGACATTTGATAGTTTATTAATAATAAGTAGTAAATGTGCTGACCCAACGTATTTTATATAATTCTTAATAAATGAACACTCTAATTCACTAAATAAATGCTGCGCAGACATAACGATAACTATAGCATCACATTTATATACTTCTGTCATCAGATTCACATCGTTTATTTTTTGTTTACTGAGTAATCCATGAAACTCCTTTAATATCAGATGGTTATTATTTAGATACTCATTATTAATTTCTAATGTAAAACCATTACTCTCCTCTGAAAGTTTAGTTAAATCATAATCCTCTATATCATCCCCGAATTCATCCATCACTTTGTTATTCGATCCATATTTAATGGTGATTTCAGAACTTGAGGGAATCGGTGATGTTGGAAGTATATCTTGTCCAAGAATTAAATTAATAATGGTACTCTTTCCAACTAGATCATCTCCTATAATTCCAACCACATGTGTACTCTTTTTTTGCTGTCTAATAATATAGCTTGTCAGCAAATCAGCATAATTGGAATAATCCTCTTCTAACATTCCTATAATTGATGACAACGCTTCATTGTTTAGCATTTTCAAACAACCTCCTTCATGGAATTTCTGTAGTTAATCAATCCGTCAATATATTTCTGAGTTAAATTTCGATTTCGTGTGTTTTCATTTATTGCACTATTAGTCGAGACCAAATATGTATCTACTAAGTCTCTATCAGCATCAATCATAGTCGTTATAGCGTTACTACTATTTAATTTCATTTTGGAAATGCGATATTTTATTTCTTTTGAAGCATATAAAGTTGTTTTTTCGGAAATAATATCCACTATACTATACAATTGTGTTAAAGCCATTTCTTTATGGGCGGTCAATGGATTAGAGAAGAAAGACTTTACTTTATTAAAGAATCCATTAGTATCTTTTTTTACAGTTGATAAAATATTACATACAGAAGCATGCAGTATGTATTCGCACTCTTCTATTAGCGCTTGACAAAATACATCTTCAGTCCGTTCTCGAATTGGTTCGATGTTTCCATAAACACCACATCTGCTATAATATGTCATATATTCCGACCTCAATTTTTGAATTTGTTTATTAAAATAATTCTTATTATCGTTCAATAATTCTGAAGCCTTTTTCTGGCTACTGATAAAATATGGAGTGAGATCAAAACTTAACGAATTGAGTAAATCCTGTGAACTACTACATCTTTCTATTTTTTGTTCAATTTCAGCATGAAAATCAGAAAAAATAATTTTAATAAATGATAACTCACCATCTACCCTGTTTATTCTGGCATTGGATATTCTTTCAATGTCATCATTTGCTTTCTTTTCAAAAATGCTTAAATCAGGTACCAGTTCCTTTTGTAATCTTTCATTATTCATATCATAATTATTAATCACATCTTTAAGATTAGCTTTTAATCTTTCTTCAACTCGATCACATATGCTTATTATTTTTCTTTTAATATAATTACTTCTCTTCTCACTCAAGATCCTATTTATTATAGTAATCCCCTCTTCATACATTTGGATCAAACTATTTTTATCAGCTTCACTGATATTATCCAAAATAGTCGCTTTCATCCCTTCATCAATTGTTTTTAGATACAATAATGTAGGCATCGGAATAACCACTGCATCACTGATTGATATCCCATTTTCAATTCTTTTTTTTATCACACTTAAAAGATGAGGCAATTCATCAAGATCATCTATCAATTCAATCTTTGTAACAACAAATATGCAGTCATGTTTATATTCTTCCATATTATTATTAATATAACTCACTAATTCTTCTGATACAGGCTCATTATATGGAATAATCACGACAATGGCATCACAAATATTATCTATAGCATTTTTAGTTACTTCATTATGACGTTTATTTAATGATTCTGTTCCAGGAGTATCCACCATGGCAATGTTATAAGGGAAATTTGCATTCTCATAATATAGCGTTACAGAGCTTACATCGATTGCCATCTCCTCGGTGGAAATTATTTTTTTAAATAAATCAATCCTTGCACCATCAATCTCTGCTTTATCGTCATTTGTAAATATATTTAAAATACGTTTTATCATATTTATAAAACGCATCCATAAGGATTCTTCCTTATCCCGTATATCCCCTAGATTACTAATATCAATCTGATATTTTCTAATCAATTCTTCATAATCTATAGAATACGTTTTTGAGCTACCATCCAAATACGTTATTTCAAGATCATTATGATTTGATTTCTTTAATACGCTAGTCGCTACCGTAGTACCTTGTAAAGCATTAGTTGGTAATAAATTCTTTTGAATAACTGAGTTGATGAAAGTAGATTTACCGCTTGAAAATGATCCCACTACTCCTAGGTACAAATCATTATCATTTAATTTTTTATTTAGAACTTTCAAATCAGACTTGATTGTTTCATACTTTTCTTCACAGCCTCCTTCATAATGAGCTATTATTTCATTTACATAATCAATAAATTCAGAAAATGAATAATTATCACAAATCATTATGTTAGTATCCTCACATTCTCACCCTGACTTCTAAGCCACATATCTATTCCATCTCCAAATACTTCTGCCTGAATTACATACTTCCCATCGTCTTCACTGAGAATCTTTGCGGTCGGTAGTCGATCAAGAACTGCTTCAACAGAATATCCTGTGTATTCGAATTTGACTCTCCTTAGTTTTCCACCAAACATAAACTGAATTCGTTTCCTAAACTCACCTTCTTCGAATCGGTCTTTATAGGGAATTAAGAAGTGGTCGGAAGTTATCTTTAAATCTTTTATTCTGTCGATACGATATATAGTAGGATTTATGTCATCAGGATTATCAAATTGTGTTTGGCGATTAACATTTTCAAGAATGGCTACTAAATAAAAATAATATTCAGAAAACATTATCGCCAATGGTTTCAC
>AUXO011953225.1_pt1 | contig 10703 bp, 8 predicted proteins | sample 768731 | NCBI WGS metagenome assembly AUXO01 (sample SAMN02715735, study PRJNA202380) | gut metagenome | biome: sheep rumen | host: Ovis aries | place: New Zealand: Palmerston North
TTTCTTCTTCTGTTAATTTTTCTTTCTCTATTTGAATTCCTTTCCTATAGTTTGTAATACTTCTCGTATTTGTTATTCTAAATCCATTTCTATAGGAACTTGCTCCTAAGCCAAAGCCATAGTACTCTTTGTTATTCCAATAGCATAGATTGTGTCTTGATTGTTTTCCTTCTTTGGCAAAATTACTGATTTCATAATGATTATACCCATGTTTTTTTAATGTATTACATATGATCTGATACATTTCATAATCTAGGTCTTCTTCTATATTCTTTATATGATTATTTTTTAACATTGTATGGTCTTCTATTATGAGAGAATAAGTTGATATATGATCTGGTTTTAGAGAAATAATAAAATCTAAGTCTTGTTTTAATGTTTCTATATTCTCTTTTGGGATTGCATACATAAGGTCTAAATTGATATTATCAAATCCTAAATTTCTTATCTCTTGTATCTTTTTGATACATTCTTGTTTCTGTATACTTCTTCCTAATACTTTTAAATTATTCGAATCAATTGATTCTATTCCAATACTGATACGATTGATTCCATATTTTTTCATTAGTATTAATTTTTCATGGGTTAGGGATTCTATATTTCCTTCTATTGTATATTCATAATTTGTTGATTTTTTGAATTGATTTACAATCCTTAATAGACTTTCTAGTTCTTCTATATTTAAGCAACTTGGGGTCCCTCCCCCAATATAGATTGTTTCTAATTCTTCATTTTGATAATATTTTTTAATTTCTTTTTCTAAATCATTTAAATATTCTTTACATAGTTTAGGATTATAAAACATTTTACAAAAATCACAATAGGAACATATTTTTTCACAAAATGGAATATGAATATAGCAATGTTTCATTTTACGCTTTCTCTTTCCTCACTAGTTGTTTTTCTTCTTTTCAGAAGTGTTTGAATGAAAGATGTTTTTTCTATTCCAATTAATTCAACTAATCTAGAGTCTTTCAAACAATCATAGACATAATCTCTTGTGTAAGGTCCTATTTCTTCTAGTTCACTTGCAATATCAGAAAGAGTTTTTGTAGCGTTTTCTAGATAGTAGTTTGCTATTATTATAATATCTCTTTGTTTTTGCTTTTCTTTATCTTTTTTATCGGTTATCATGCTTCCTATAAATCTTCCGTCTTCACTCTTTATAGAATCATTTTTTTCAAAGAAACGTAATCCTCCTTCTTTTTGACCATTTCTTTTATTCTGTTTCAATTGCTCTTCTATTGTTGTTTCTTGTCCTTTGATCTTTATTTTTTTGTACTTTTCTAAATATCTTTGAACCGTAGATCTTGGAATATTAACCTCATCTGCAATGTCTTTTATGTATTTTGTGGGATGATCCATAAAATAATCTACAACTAATTTTTCTTTTTCTTCTTGATTCATATTTACTCCTTTGTGGAAAGAATGGATAAGAATGCTTCTTGTGGTACTTCTACACTACCAATTTGTTTCATTCTCTTTTTTCCTTCTTTTTGTTTCTCTAATAATTTTTTCTTTCTTGTTATGTCTCCTCCATAACATTTTGCAAGAACATCTTTTCTTAAGGCTTTTACTGTTTCTCTTGCAATGACATGCATTCCGATTGCTGCTTGAATTGGTACTTCAAATAATTGACGTGGTATTATTTCTTTTAGTTTTTCTACAACTACTCTTCCTCTTTGATAAGCAAAATCTTTGTGTACTATTACACTTAATGCATCAACAATTTCTCCATTTAATAAGATATCCATTTTTACTAAATCACTTTGTCTATATCCAATTACTTCATAATCGAAAGATGCATATCCTTTTGTTGAACTTTTTAATCGATCAAAAAAGTCATAAACAATTTCTGATAATGGTAATTCATAATGGATGGTTACTCTTTCCGTATCTAAGTAATCCATATTTATAAAAGTTCCTCTTTTATCTTGGCATAATTCCATTAATGGTCCAATGTATTCACTTGGTGTAAAAATACTACATTTTACGTATGGTTCAAATGTCTTTGAAATAAATTCTTTTTTTGGCATTTTTGTTGGACTATCTACGGTAACAATTGTTTTATCATTTAATTCTACTTCATAAACAACGGAAGGAGAGGTTGCGATTAAATCAATTCCAAATTCTCTTTCAATTCTTTCTTCAACAATTTCCATATGTAGTAGACCTAAAAATCCACATCGAAATCCAAATCCTAAGGCTTTTGATGTTTCTGGTTCAAAAGATAAGGCTGCATCATTTAGTTTTAATTTATTTAACGCATCTCTTAAATCTTCAAATTTATTGGATTCAATTGGATACAGTCCACAATATACGGTAGGTTTCATTGGTTTATATCCAGGAAGTCTATCATGTGCCGGATCATCCTTTTTTGTAATCGTATCTCCTACATGTACATCTGTTATACTTTTAATCGATGCATATAAATATCCTACTTCTCCAGCAGATAGGCTTTCTACAGATTGTTCTTTTGGATTATTGATTGATAAACCTACGACTTCATAAGTTGCTTTTGTCTCCATCATTTGAATAGTATCTCCTACTCTAACTTCTCCATCTACAACACGAATACTTGTTATGACACCTCTATAGGAATCAAAGATACTATCGAATATTAATGCTTTTAAGGATGAGTTTTTCTCTCCTTTTGGGCTTGGAATCACCTCTATGATTTTATCTAATAATTCTTTTATTCCAACTCCTGTTTTTGCACTTGTCAAAACAATATCTTTTCTATCAAATCCAATTGTTTCTAATTCTTTTGTTACTTTTTCTGGATCTGCACTTGGAAGATCTATTTTATTGATAACAGGAATAATGGTTAGATTATTATCAAGTGCTAAATATAGATTAGCAAGTGTTTGAGCCTCTACTCCTTGTGATGCATCTACTACTAATATTGCTCCTTCACAGGCTGCTAGAGAACGAGATACTTCATAAGAAAAATCGACATGTCCTGGAGTATCAATTAGATTTAATTGATAGGTTGTATTTTCTTTTTTATATGATAATTGTACTGCGTTTAATTTAATTGTGATTCCTCTTTCTCTTTCTAAGTCCATGGAATCTAACATTTGATCTTTTAATTCTCTTTTGTCTATTGCACCAGTTGATTCTAATATTCTATCTGCTAATGTACTTTTTCCATGATCAATGTGAGCAATAATACAAAAATTACGTATATTTTCCTGTTTCATAGCAACCTCCTCAAACTTCTTATATTATATCATATTCTTACCTTATAAATAAAAAAAACGAAGATTAATTTTCGTTTTCTTTATTTAACATTTTTAGAATACTATAATTTTTTAAATTAATATTTGTAATAAATTCATTCATTTTTGTGATATTCATTTTTCGAATTAACTCAAGTCTATTTGGTACTACTCTCCTATAGGTAATAATATCATCAAATAAATTACTTTCCGTTCTTTCGATATTATCAATCATTTTTACTTCATTTGCAATCCATACTTTTTTAATTCTTTCAAATGTCTTTTTAGAGATTGAAATATTATTTAATTCATATTTTATCTCAGATAGTAATTTATCTGGTTCTGTAGTTGTAGCCATTAAATAAAATGTTTTATATCCAAATAAATCTTCCCATTCCATATAAAAATCATTTAATATTTTAGCATTTCTTACTCTTTCACGAAATTCAGATGAGGAACCAAAAAGAATTGTTGATAACATATTAAAGTATAAGTCTTGTTCCACTAGTGACATTGTTAAATTTTTTCTAGATACTTTAATACCCATTCCTATCTTTGGTGTTTCAATATTTTCTATTATGGTTTCTTCTTTTAACTCAACATCTTTTGGCTCTTTCTCGTATATAATTTTTGGTAATGGTTTGTATGGCTTTTTGGCAAGTTCTTCTTTAATTACTTCAATTGCATCTTCTTTTTTAAAATTTCCAACAATTAGGATAAACATATTATTAGGAGTATAAAAAGAATTATAACAATTATATAAATCATTTTTTGTGATTTTCTTTATCTCATTTATTGTACCTGCTATATCATATTTTCTTGGACTTTTTTTATAAATATTATTTCTTAGTTTCATTTCTAATTTGTAATCTGGCATATCACTATACATGTTGATTTCTTCTGAAATAATTCCTTTTTCTTTTTCTACATTTTCATCTGTAAAATATGGATTATTTACAAATTTAATTAAGTATCTTAAGTTTTCTCGAAACTTTTTTGTCCCATAACAGATATATTGGGTATTATCATAAGAAGTTGATGCGTTTCCATCTGTTCCACTATAGGAAAAGAATGTGAATGGATCTTCTCCTGATGGTTCTTCAAACATCTTATGTTCTAAGTAATGTGCAATTCCAAGAGGAGGTGTATAATCCTCATCTTCTAATTTGAATTTTAAGATATCACTTCCATATCTTGTTGCGTAGGTAATAAAATAATTACTCTTATTGTCATAGGGAAGTAAATATACTTCTAACCCATTTTCTAAAGTTTCTGTATATAATTGTGTTTCTAATCCAACTAAATCAATTGTTTTCATTTTTTTCACCTTCTAGCAAAAATATAGTGTCTATTTTAATCTTCTTAAATACTTTTTGTATTTCTTTTTTGGAAACTTTATTCATGATTTCTTCTCTTTCTTTATAAGATTCAAAACCGACAATTTCTTCTGTTAAATATTCATTCATAATACTCATTGGATTTTCTTCTATTGATGTTATAGAGGTATTATAAAACTCTTTTGCTACTTTCATTTCTTTTTCTGTAAATTTTCCTTTTTTAAGTTGATTGAGAATATTTGTTATTTCATTTACTGTTTTATTATAATTTTTTCGGTCAATTCCCGCAGAAATAATAATTGAGTGATCTAATTTATTGTAGGAAGAATAAATAGTATAACATAAAGAATGTTTTTCCCTTACATTTTTAAATAATTGAGAGTCTGGTCCTCCTCCAAATATAATATTAGCAAGAACTAATGGATAATTTTTTTCATAATTTGTTAATTTACCTATAGGACATAGAATTCCTAATTTAGATTGATTATTTTCCATTCTTTCTTTCGCAATTAGTCTTCTTCTTCTTACTGGTTTATTTTGAATCGGATATGGACTTTTTTGTTTCTTTATTTTTCTAAATTTAAAGTTTTTCTTTACTACTTCTAGAATATGTTCTATTTCAAAATCTCCTACGATAAAGATGTCTACAAAATCATGATTAATCATTTTTTGATAATATTTATATAAATTCTGTTCATTGATTTTCTCAAGATCCTCTTTATATCCTAATATTCTATAGGACATAGGATTATTCTTATCATAGGCTTCTTTTAATCTAATTAACGAATAATCTTGTGCATCTTCTTTAATTTCAGATAAAGCAATTTCACAGTTGCTTTTTACAAGGGATAATTTATCTTCTTTAAAGGCATTATTATCAATATCTGGGTGAAAGATGATTTCACTGATAAATTCAATGGCTTTTTCAAAGTTTCCTTCTTCTGTATATTTATCTTTTAATACTTGAAGAATAAAACTTGTCATAATGTAGTTTCCCCATCTTTGGGTATTATTGTAGATATCTGCCGCATATAAATCTTCTGCTTCCATTATCATATTTCTCTTTGATGCATATTTATTGGTAGACTGCAATAGAATATCTGATAATACCGTTCTTTTTGTTATTTCTTCTTTTATAATTGGACTGTGAAAAACAATTTTCATCGTAATCGTTTTGAATTTATCTGTTTGAATCATATGTAAATTGTAAGATCCTAAATCTTTCTTTATATATTGCATGAATTTCACCTCGATATTATTATTATGGTTATTTTTTTTTAAATTATTGATTCAAGTGCCATTTCTATCATGTCATTTAAAGATTTTTCTCTTTCTTCACTTGATAGACTTCTCTTATCAAATAAGGAATCTACTACTGTCATTAAACAAGATGCTTCTTTTCCTAATTTCTTTGCGATATAAAATAAGCCAAATGCTTCCATTTCTACAGCTAAGAATTCCATGTTTGGAAAATTACTTCTAAACTTTTCTGCATCGTCACAGTATAAGTCAAAAACATCACTGGTAATTGTTTTTCCATATTTTAAGTCTACGCCTTTTACTTTTGCTATATTCATTATTTTTCTGTTTAATGTATCCGATGACTGTATAAAATCTATATCGACTCCATCTAATAATTCGTCAAAATAGCTTTTACAAAATGCTCCACTAGATAAAATTACATCTAATAGTTTGATATCTTTATTATAAGAACCACATGTACCAATACGGATTATATTTTCTACATCATAATATTTATATAATTCATATGAATAGATTCCAATACTTGGAATTCCCATACCAGATGCAAATACTGTTACTTTCTTTCCTTTATAAGTTCCTGTATAACCTAACATATTTCTAACTTCATTTACTAGTTTATAATCTTCTAAAAAATTTTCCGCAATGTATTTTGCTCGAAGTGGGTCTCCAGGCATTAATACTGTTTTTGCTATATCACTTTTTTCACAACCAATATGTGGTGTTGCCATATAATCAACCTTCTTTCTTTTCAATTTTATTATATATAATATTTTTTTCTTTTTCAACGAAAAAGAGGAGATTATTCCTCCTCTTTTGTTTCATCATATTTATATAGAACATCCCTTGGTTTTGAGTTACCTGTTGCTGGTCCTATAATTCCATCTTCTTCTAATTGATCTATAAATGTTGCGGCTCTGTTATATCCAATTTTAAATTTTCTTTGTAGTAAAGATGCTGATGCTTTTTGAGATTTAATTACAAAATCTTTTACTTCATCATATAAATTTCCATCTCCACTATCTGATGGTTCCATATCAACAGAGTCTTTTTCTTCTTTTTCTGCTTCTAATTTCATGAAGTCATCATTATAACTTGCTTCTTGTTGTTTTTTGGTAAATTCAATGATTCTTCCTATTTCATCATCTGTGATAAATGAGCCTTGAATTCTTGTTGGAGAGTTTTGTCCTATTGGTAAGAAGAACATATCTCCTTTTCCAAGTAATTTTTCTGCTCCAACTTGATCTAGTATTGTTCTAGAGTCAATTCCTGAGCCTACAGCAAAGGCTATACGAGATGGAATGTTTGCTTTAATTAATCCAGTGATTACCTCAGTTGATGGTCTTTGTGTTGCAACGATTAGGTGAAGGCCTGCTGCACGTGCTTTTTGGGTGATTCTTAAAATAGAATCTTCTACTTCTTTTGCAGCAACCATCATTAAGTCTGCTAACTCATCAATAATAATTACAATGAATGGCATTTTTTCTAATGGGGCATCTGGATGAGTTTGATTATATTTTTCAACGTATTCATTATAACCTTCAATTTTCTTTGTGCCTGTTTGACTAAACATTTGGTATCTTTTTTCCATTTCGTTTACCATTTTCTGTAAAAGAATTGCTGCCTGTTTTGGATCTGATACTACTGGACACACTAGATGTGGAATTCCGTTATATACTGATAACTCTACTACTTTTGGATCTACCATTGCTAATTTTACTTCGTCTGGCTTAGCTCTCATCAATATGGAACATATAATTCCATTTACACAGACAGATTTACCTGAACCAGTTGTTCCTGCAATTAGTAAGTGAGGCATTTTATTGATTTCACATACTCCAATATCTCCCATGATTGATTTTCCAAGAGGTACCATTAGTTTCTTGTCTTGCGCTTGTAACATTACTTTACTTGCCATTATTTCTATGAAACTAACAGAGGATGGGGAATCATTTGCAAATTCAACACCTACCGTACTTTTTCCTGGAATTGGTGCCTCAATACGTACATCTTTTTTAGATAATGCTAAGGCTATTTCTCTACTTAAAGTGGTGATTTTATTTACTCTTGTACCACTTGCTATTTCAAGTTCATATTGAGCAACTGTTGGTCCAATATGTACTTCTACTACTTTTGCCATTACATTAAAGCTTTTTAATACATTTTCTAGTTTTTCGATATTTGCCTCAATGGCAGCGTTATCCATGGCTTTATTTTTATTTTTTGGTTTATCTAATAAATCTAATGGTGGTAGTTGATAACTTGGATTAATTAATGGTTGTTTTGGCTTGTTTTCTTCTTTTGCTAAATCCTCTATGTTCTCTGATGTTGTAGTTGTCTTTTTAATTTCATCAACACTTTTAATCGTAAGTTTTTCAGACTCTTCCATTTCATTTCCATTACTTATAATTACCTTTTTCTTATCATCTATTGTTGTGCCTTGATCTTCATCATTTGGATTTTCATGATGTTTTGCTTCTTTCTTTTTATCATAGGTTTCTTTTGCAACTGTTAATCTTTCTCTTATGAATTCACTAATAGAGAAACCTGTAAATAAAATGATTCCAACTCCCATAAATGTAATGGATAATATTTTCATTCCTGTATTTGAAAACAATTTAGAAAATATTAATGCAAAAGTTCCTCCTATAATTCCTCCACCAACTGAAGTTGTATCTCCTATACTTCCAGTTGCCATAATAACGTTAAATCCTTTTGTTAATTCATTTATCGTTTCACGAAATATTAAACTAACATTTGCATTATTTAATTCAATAAAATCCCAGTGCATAAAGGATAATGTTCCAATTACAAACATATAAAATCCTAAGAATTTTGTTGAAAAGAATTCAGGAAATTCTCCTTTTATAAAAGTATATATTCCTAATATTAAAATTAATGCTAGAAATACCATATACGCTGATCCTGTAATAAATAAGGAAAAAGAGGCAATAAATTTTCCAACTGGCCCTAATTTTCCTAATCCTACAATTGATAGAATGATCATGATAATTGCATATACTTCTTTTTTTATTTCTAATGTTTCATTTTTTGTTGATTTTCTTTTTTTTCTTTTTGCCATAATCATACTCCCATCTTTATCTATATTATACTACAAGTTTTTTTAGAAACACTAGTTAAATCTTCTTATTTGTCATATTTCAACATAATATTTATTTTTTTATAGGTTATCTAAAAAAGAAAAAGTTGTTCTTAGAACAACTATACTTCTTTTTCTACTTTTGTTTCAAAATTCTCGTCTAATAGTTTTGGGTTTTTAGCAATATACTCTGCTAATTGAATAGATTTTGCAAAATAAAATCCGTCTGCAATTCTTTCATCTAGTGTTATTGTTAAATCCACTATTTTTCTTTCATTTTCTTCTCTTATAGTTCCTATTGTTAATACGATAGAATTTGTTCCATATTCATTTAGATGGTGATAAACAGAATTTGTTTTTATACTTCCTAGGTTACTAGCAAGAATAGTTGCATAGTTTGTATCTCCTTCAGTTATTGCTTTCGGATTAATTCCATGATTATCTAAAAACATCACTATTTTTACAACAATTGATAGAATCCATTTTGGGAGAGATACAAATAGTTTTAAAATACCATCCATATCATTTGTTCCTTCTTTTCTAACTTTAAAAACGTCTATTGCCATTTTCCTACTTAAACTCATGATATTATCTGTTCCCTCTACATTTACCGATACAATTCTTTCTTCCCCACTATCACTTAATTTATCTTTAGCAATAAAGGCAAAACTCACTTTCTTTCTTTCATATAACCTTTTATCCTTTACAAATCGATTAAGTGCTTTTCTGTTATATACCGTTTTCGCAAAACATGACATCAAGCCATGAAAAAAAGTCATTTTATATTCTAGATTTAATTCATTTTTTTCTTCAATAAATTTCACTAACTCTGTTACATCCATATCTACTGTACTTGATACTTCGGCATCACATCTTTTTGGCATAATAAATGGTACAATTGCTTGTATTGTATCTTTTGGTTTAATCCAAATGGCATCTTTTCTTTTTTTTGTAAATAATCCCATATTCTCCCTCTTCTCTTACCTTACTATTTTTATTTTATCATAAAGAGGTTTTTTTGTAAAAAAAAGAGCTTACGCTCTTGATACATATTTTCCATCTGCTGTTGAAACAATAATTGTTTCTCCTTCTTCTATAAATAATGGAACTCTAACCATTAGTCCAGTTTCACATTCAGCATCTTTTAATGCATTTGTTGTTGTATTTCCTTTTACAGCAGGTTCTGTATGTGTAATTACTAATTCAACTTTATCTGGTAAATCTATTCCTAGGATTTCTCCTTCATAACTTGTTATGTATACTTCTAGGTTTTCCTTTAGTAATTTTGCTTGGTCTCCAATATGAGATGCAGGAATTTCTAATTGTTCATAGCTTTCCATATTCATAAAGTAGTAAATATCATTCATGTTATATAGATATTGCATTAATTGCTTATCAATACGTGCTGTTGCAACCTTTACTCCAGCATTAAATGTTTGCTCATAGATAGCACCAGTTCTTAAGTTTTTAAGTTTTGCTTTTACAATTGCTGCTCCTTTTCCTGGCTTAACATGTTGTGTTTCCATTACTACAAAGATGTTTCCTTCATATTCAATTGTGATTCCATTTTTTAAATCATTTGTACTAATCATTTTCTCACTCCTAAATTAAAAAATAAGCATTTCACTTATTTTATTTTTTCTCTTTATGTACTGTGTGTTTTTTACATCTAGGACAGTATTTATTCATTTCAAGACGTTCTGTTGTATTTCTTACATTTTTTTGTTCTCTATAATTTTCTTCTTTACATTCACTACATACTAGAGTTTTATATTGTCTATTTCC
>AUXO013213650.1_pt1 | contig 10703 bp, 11 predicted proteins | sample 768731 | NCBI WGS metagenome assembly AUXO01 (sample SAMN02715735, study PRJNA202380) | gut metagenome | biome: sheep rumen | host: Ovis aries | place: New Zealand: Palmerston North
CCAATGGAATATATAGAAATGCCTAAAACAAAAAAAACATTGCCAAAAACTTTATCTATAGAAGAAATAGACAAACTATTAGATATAAACCTAACAGACTCATTTTCATATAGAAATAAAGCAATGTTAGAGCTTATGTACTCATCAGGTCTTAGAGTATCAGAATTAGTAAATGTTAAAACACATGATATAGACAATTCAAACTGTATAATAAGGATAATGGGAAAAGGAAAAAAAGAAAGAATTGTACCATTAGGAGACTATGCAATTAAATACATTGATATATATTTAAAAGAACATAGAAACAATCTAATAAAAAGAGAACTAAATGAATATCTATTTCTAAACAATCATGGAAAAAAAATGACAAGACAAGGATTCTTTAAAATACTAAAACAATTAGCGCGAGAAAAAAACATAAAAACCGATTTCTCTCCACATACACTAAGGCATTCGTTCGCAACACACTTACTAAATGGAGGAGCAGACTTAAGAAGCATTCAAGAAATGTTAGGACATGAAAGTATCTCAACAACCCAAATATATACTCATGTCTCAAAAGAGCAATTAAAAGAAAACTATAATAACTACCACCCACACGCATAAGGAGGATTAAAATGGAATTAAAAAAAGACATATGCAAAAATATATTTAGAGAATACGACCTAAGAGGCATATATGGAAAAGAAATAAACGAACAAGATGCATACACAATAGGTAGAAGTTTTGGAACATATATAAAAAGATTTAATGAAACACAAACAATAATAGGACACGACAATAGACATTCCTCACCAAGCCTATCACAAGCACTTATAACAGGAATAAGAGAATCAGGAATAGACGTAATAGACTTAGGATTAGTAACAACACCAATGTACTATACAGCTAGAAAAATATATAACATAAATACAGGAATAATGATTACAGCATCACATAATCCAAGCGAATATAACGGATTCAAAATGGCATTTTCAAGTATCGGTAACGCATACGGAGAACTAATACAAGACTTTAGAAAATTTACAGAAGAACTAAAATTTGACGAAGGACAAGGAAAGTATGAAGAAAGAAATATAAAAGAAGACTATATAAAAACATTATGTGAAAGCCTTGATATTAAAAAAGAAGTAAAAGTTGTAGTAGACTGTGGTAACGGAACAGGATCAATTATAATTAAAGATGTATTAGATAAACTAGGAATAAAATACTATCCAATTTACTGTGATTCAGATCCAGACTTTCCAAACCATCATCCAGATCCAAGCGTAAAAGAAAATCAAATTGATTTAGCTAAAAAAGTAGTAGAACTTGGATATGACTTTGGATTTGGAGTTGACGGAGATGCAGATAGAGTAGGAATAGTAGACGAACTTGGAAATGTAATATCAGCAGATATATATATGCTAATAATGTATAGACATTTAAATAAAAATTTAAAAACAAGAAAAGCACTATTCGATGTAAAATGTTCACGAGCACTTATTGACGATTTAGAAAAACAAGATATAGAGCCTGTAATGTATAGAACAGGTAATTCATACTCAAATATGATGATGCAAAAAGGGAATTTCGACTTTGGTGGAGAATTCTCAGGACACCTATTCTTTAGAGATAAATTTATAGGAATCGATGATGGTATATATGCAGGACTTAGAATGTTAGAACTATTATCAAAAACAGATAAAAAACTTTCAGAATTATATAGTGACATCAATAAATATTATTCAACAGAAGAACTAAAAGTAAAAGTAACAGACGAAAATAAATTTGAAATAATAGAACAAATAAAAAAATACTGCATTGAAAAAAACTACAAAGTAATAGACATTGATGGAGTAAGAGTAGAATTCGATGATGGATGGGCATTAGTTAGAGCATCAAATACAGGACCAAACTTAACAGCGCGCTTTGAAGCAAAAACTAAAGAAAGAGCTGAAGAAATTCAAAAAGAATTCCAAAAACTAGTAGAAACAATCGCAAATGAATACAACAAATAAAATGAAAAAGAATAATTAAAAAAAGACTTTAAAAAGTCTTTTTTTCATATAATTTAAAGGTGATATAATGAATAAATACGGACTCTTATTAACAACACTAGCAGGGCTATCCACACTACTTGGAACAATACCTATATTTATTAAAAATAAGACAACTAAAATAATAATATCAGCACTAAGCTTTGCCGCAGGAGTAATGATTACAGTGTCAATTACCGATCTAATACCTGAATCAATAAAATATATAAATAAAACATTTAAAACAATACCTACATTTTTAATAATAAGTATATTTATAACATTAGGAATAATTATATCAATGACAATAGATAAACATATAAATAAAAGTAGAGAAGGGGAGTTATATAAAGTAGGCGTAATATCAATGCTAGCAATAATCTTACATAACATTCCAGAAGGAATAATAACATACCTAAGTACAGAAACAAATATAAAACTAGGAGTATCATTAACACTTGCAATTGCACTACATAATATACCAGAAGGAATAAGCATAGCAATACCAATATATTATGGAAAAAAGAGTAGGGTAAAAGCCATCCTATACACCCTAATCTCTGCCCTATCTGAACCCCTAGGAGCGATGCTAGCATATATATTTTTAAGTAAAATAATAAATAATATAATTATGGGAATAATTCTAGCAATCGTAGCAGGAATAATGATACAAATCGCATCATACGAACTAATACCAACATCATTAAAATATAAAAACAAAAAACAAACAATAATTTATATAATAATAGGAGTATTATTTATGTTAATAAATCATTTAATAATAAAATAAAAGAAACAAAAAAGTTTCTTTTACTGGGTTAACTATCTGCAGTTATAGTTTGAGTTATTACTGCATGAATCATAGTCATTTGAATTTGTTTTGTTAGTTGCTTGAGCATTAGACTGAGCATTTGATCTAGCTTGAGTCTTACTTGTAGCATTAACTTTATTCATTTTCTTATTCATCTTACTCATTTTGATCACCCATTAATATTATTAACAGAATATATATTAATATAGTTGGAATATAAATACAAAAAAACCAAAATTAAGAAGTTAACATAATATACATTATACACATTTTACATATATAATAATATAAGTGATTAATTGTATTATTAAATAAAAATAATAATTAATAAATAATCCATAATATTATTATAAACAATTAATAAAAAAATTTAATTTAATTAAATAAAAATAATAAAAATTAACAAATAAACTTTATAGTTACTATAAATATAAATCAAATAAAATCAATATATTATATTAATAAAAATTAAAAAAAATAATAGGGGAACAATCATAAAATATTATAAAAAAGAGTAGTACTTCCCCACTCTAATTTCCAACTTTTCTTGTTTCAATTTCAGCCATTTTTTCACTTATTTCAGCAACATTATTTTCATTTACTTCAGTATAACCTAACTCTTGCATTGCTTGTAATCTTATACGAGTAAGTTCCATAGTACGTCCTAATTTTTCTTCTTGCTTACGTTGAATTTTCTTTTCAAATCTACTATGAGCTTCAGCCAATCTAGTCTTAGATGTACCACCATTATTATAAAGAGTCATAGCAGTAAACTGAATACTTTCAAATACAAACTGTTCATCATCATCAAAAACATATCTTGTAGGTTCTTCAAAACATGTCTCTTTAGCAACATATGCAAGTAAATACTTTAATTCAGGAGAAGTATTCATTGCTTGTAAAAAATTATATAAATAATTCATAGAATTATATCCATCATCACTAGAATCATCCAAATTTTCCTTAACGATATCAATAATATTTTTTAAAAGCTCCCTCTCTCTTTTATTTAAACCGTCATATATAGTATTTTTTTCATCTTTAGTAACACCAGATTTAACAAGAATAATAGAATTAAGTCTAGCATCTAACTCAGCAATATAATCAGTATCAACCTTAATATTATGTATTTCATTAGCATTCTTAATTCCTAATAAATTTAAAAGCAATACTTTCTTATCCTTAGGCCACTTATTAATATCCTCTACTTCCAAATAATTATAAATCATTTGACGAGAAACACCTAAATATTTAGCTAGCTTAACCTTAGAAACACCAGTATCACGTAATATATCATTTAACTTGTCCATCATGATAAAACCTCCTATAATAATTTTACCACTTTACATAAAAATGTCAAGTAAATAACCTATAGATACCATAACTTTTTATTATTCTTCCTTACTTCCTTAATAAAACCTCCACCTAGACACTCTTCACCATTATAAAATACGCATGCCTGTCCAGGAGTAACCGACTTTACACCCTGTGGATAAGAAACAATAACTAGAGAATTATTTACAAATTGTATACTAACAGGAATATCAGTTTGACGATATCTAAACTTTACAGTACATTTAGAAGGTTTAACACTTCCAATCCAATTAACAGAATCAATAAGAGCACTATCACTAACTAAATAATCAGTATTAGATAAAGCTACATATAAAATATTTTTATCAAGATTCTTTCCAACAACGAACATACGAGATTCATTTCCGCCTATATTAAGTCCTCTTCTTTGGCCAATTGTATAATACATAAGTCCAACATGCTCACCAACCTTTTCCATTGAATCAATATCAATAATATCACCAGGTTTATTAGGTAAATAATTACTTAAAAACTCTCTAAAATTACGTTCACCAATAAAACAAATACCAGTAGAATCCTTTTTAGAAGCAGTAATAAGCCCATTTTCTTGAGCAATTTCACGCACCTTAGATTTCTTTAAATCCCCAATTGGAAAAAGAACCTTAGAAAGTTGTTCACGAGAAAGTTGAGACAAAAAATATGTTTGATCCTTATTATCATCAATTCCCCTTAACAATTTACCATCATTAATTCTTGCATAATGACCAGTAGCAATATAATCAGCGCCTAACTTCATAGCTTCCTTAGCAAACATATCAAACTTAATATACTTGTTGCACATTATATCAGGATTAGGTGTTCTCCCCTTCTCTAACTCATCAAGAAAATATGTAAAAACATAATCCCAATACTCCTTAACAAAATCAACACGATATAGTGGAATACCAATTTTTTCACAAACAGCAATAGCATCATTATAATCAGCCTCTTGTGGACAAATATTATTATTTAAAGTAGGATTACCCAAAATGTCATTATTAACAGAAGCATCCCAATTTCTCATAAAAAGACCAACAACATCATATCCAGCTTGTTTTAATAATAATGCAGCAACACTACTATCAACCCCACCAGAAATTCCAACAACAACCTTCATAAAATCACCACAAACATTATAACACTAAAGAAAAAATATGTAAATTATATACCTAAAAATCCAGACAATAAACCAACCAATCTAGGCCATAAAAACGATTCATAAGAAACACTTAATAACATAAACAATAAAGAAAGACAAAGTACACTAAAAAGCCTCCTAAAAGCGCCCCTAATATTAAAATCATACTTTTTAACTAAAAATAATATAAACCTAACAGAAAAACTAATACTATAACAAGTCAAAAACATATAAATAAATATATTAATAATTTGATGAGGAAACAAATAACTAAAAGCAAATAAAATCCCCTTAAAACCATAATTAATAATAATTGAAGAAACGGAAAAGCCAAGAACAAAACCCTTCAAAAAAAACAAAAATATAACAACAAAAACACCAATAATACTTATACCTAAAATAAAAACAATAATCAAAAAACCACAATTACTAAAAATGCCATTAAAAAACATAGATTTAAAATCACAATTACCTATATTACTTACAAAATTAGATAAATAATCACTTACTAACTTCTTATCAGGTTCATTCAAAAACAAAGGTAGGATACTACCAAAAATAACAGAAATAACAAATACGCCAAACAAAAAAACTATTACTTTTTTATTAGCCCTAAACATTAACCTCAACTTGTCCATTTAATCACCCTAATTAATCATATTAATTATTAAAAATATTATTCCAAAAAATAAAAAAATATATTATAATTATAATGAGGTGAACCAAATGAAACCAAAAACACAAAAGATAATGGCATATATAATGTTATTTGTAATGATGTTCTCAGTAATAGCTTCAATATTTTTTAGATAAAAAAAAGTAGAATTAACTACTTATTTTTTTTAAGTAAATCTCTAATTTCTTCTAAAAGTAAAACTTCATCAGATTTCTTAGGTTCTTCCTTCTTCTCTTCTTCTTTCTTAAATTTGCTAGTAAACTTATTAATCATTGAAATCATAATATAAACACATAAAGCAATAATTAAGAAATCAATAACATTTTGAAGGAAATTACCATATTTAACAACTGCATCACCAATCTTAAATGATAAAGAAGTAAAATCAACTCCACCTATTACAATACCAAGTAAAGGCATTAAAATATCATTTACAATAGATGAAACTATTTTACCAAAAGCACCACCAATAATAACACCGACAGCAAGATCAATAACATTTCCTTTTGCTATAAACTCTTTAAATCCGTCTAAATGCTTTTTAGCGCTTCCAGCCACTGTTTTAGAAGACTTACTATTATTTGCCATATTATCCCTCCAAAACCATTATATAACAAAATAGAAAAAAAGAAAAGAAGTTGATTTAAAAAAAAATATAGTTTATAATTAATATGGAGGAAATATGAAAAAAATTAAAAATCTATTTAAATTTATATTTCTAATATTACTTACATTGACAATTATAGTCGGATATAACGGATATAAAATGTACAAACAAGCAACACAAGAAAAAGATATAAATCAAAAAATTGAAGAAATAAAAAACAAAAAAAACTATACAAAATTAGAAGATATAACAAAAACATTCAAAGACGCTATATTAGCAGTTGAAGACCATAGATTTTATGAACATAAAGGAATTGACTTAATTTCAACAACAAAAGCATTTATAACAAATATAAAAAGTAAAGAAATAGTTACAGGTGGAAGTTCAATAACCCAGCAACTTGCTAAAAATATGTACTTTACGCAAAAAAAAGAGTTTTCAAGAAAATTTGCAGAAGTTTTTGTAGTTTCATATCTTGAAGAAAATCTAAAAAAAGATGAAATATTAGAACTATATATTAATACAATATACTATGGAAATGGATACTATGGCATAGGAAATGCAAGCATTGGTTACTTTGATAAAACACCAAAAGAATTAACAGACTATGAAGCAACAATACTAGCAGGACTACCAAATGCTCCATCAGCATACTCACTTACACAACATAAAGATCTAGCAGAAAAAAGACAAAAACAAGTAATAGATGCAATGATAAAATACAAATATCTTACAAAAACTCAAGCATCACAAATAAAGGGAAATTAACTTTCCTTTTTTTCATTAAAAAAACTGCAATGTCTACATAACTCTTCACATTTAATTCCACGTTTAAATCCATCAATCATAGAAGAAACCCTATTACTTCTTAAAATATCATCCAAATTAGAATCATAAATATTCCCCAAAGAAATACAACCCAAACTATCCAAACAGCAAGGAACAACTGTTCCATCGCAAAGTACTCCTATATGGTCAATTAAGCCGTAGCACTTCCCTACTTCATTATAATAATTATTATTTAAATCAGGCCAGATAAATTCATGAAATTGACTTAAAAATATATTATTAGATAATTTTACCTTATCAAAAGAATTAAAATCAAAAGATAAATTATAAAAACCGGATATCTTAGATAAAACTTCTTTACTATAACTGCTCCTCAACCATACTCTAAAAGATATATAAGTATTAGAAAACTTAGAAATAGTACTAAATATATTAGACAAATAACGATCTAAACTAACCCCATATTTTAAATCGAAACTATGTAAAGAAATATTAATTTGCCTAACCTTATCACTTTTGATTTTATCAATTAAGTAACCATTTGTAGTAATATTAATATAAAAACCCATAGAACTTGCATAATCAATAAATTCATTAATTAAAGGATGAAGCAATGGCTCCCCTAAAATATGAAAATACAAATAATCAGTATAAGGCCTAATTCTATTCAATATAATCTTAAAATCAGAAAAACTCATAAATTTAATTTTTCTTTTATTACCAATACAAAAACTACAACTTAAATTGCACGAATTTGTAATTTCAATATAAACCTTCTTAAATCTTTTCATAAGAATCTCCTAAACCACCAACAACACTAACACTATCAAATCCTAGAAAAAAATCATAAAAAAGTTTCTTTTTCAATATCCAGGACAAAAATACGTAAATAAAAAACAAAACAAAAAAGCAAATATACAACAATGAATAATTATAAACATGATGACTTACATTAATATAATATAACAAAATAAAATACCATCCGTTAAGAATCAAAATATGAAGCATTATCCATTTTAATAAAACTTTAAAAAAAGATAACTGCCCATCTAAACTATTAGAAACAGTTCTATAATTTAAAAACCATTTTCCAAAAGTAAAACCTTCAAAAAAGAAATATAACAAACAAAAATAAACAAAATTAACAATAATGTAAATCCATTCAAAATATTTAAAATGAAAAAATATACTAATAATAAATGTAATAAAAAACACAATAGAATAATCAATTAATAAAGAAACGAATCTCCTACCGTATGAAACACGTCCACCATTAATATAATCATTAGAATCTAATCTATCACGAGAAGGAAGAAAAAACGAAAATAAAGGACATATAATATATCCGATAAAACCACCCAAAGTATTATTTATAAGATCATTAACATCAAACAAACGATAAGGTCTCGGATAAAAAAAGTATAAACCAGATAATTGAGTTAATTCAAAAAACAAAGATAATAAAAAAGATAAAAATACAGTCTTAAAAAAGCTACATTTAAAATAATACCTCAAATAAATACCAAAAGGAACAACCATTAAAACATTAAAAAAAGCCTCAGAATATCTGCTATTCTTTAAAATGATTGTATAAGTATTTATATCCGTCATATTAAAAGAATCATTCATTATTAAATCAGGAACAAAATAAAATGGTTTTAAATTATAAATTGGTTTTGTATAACTCATAACCGCACTCCTAGATGGTAAAGGAAGAACAACTAAAAAGTAACAACATAACAAATAGAAAAAAAATGAAAATAACAAAACTGTTCTAAAAACAGAAATTGATCCATACTTTCTATAATGAAATATTAAAAAAGGCACACTAAGTAATACAGCCACTAATGGAAAAAGCATTATAGCTACCTTTATAACACCTAAATATCCCATAAAATCACCTCCAATATTATATCAAAAAAATTAGGAAAAACCTAATTTTTATAACTTAATTTTATATGACAATCTATGACTATCTGTATTATTAATCTTATCAAAAATATTCATAATACGTTCGTTAATAGAAGCATCATCTAACATATCCATTTCCAAAATAATCTGATTTCTAATTGGAGTACAATATCTACATGAATCTTTAATTATACTATCTCTAACAGACAAAATAATATAAGAACAAGCCTGAATAAATTGATCATCAAATTTACACAAACCATCATTAGAACAAAAAGATCCATTATATACACTAGAATAACACGAAATTTCACTATTTAACTCATTAATCTGTAAATCATCATTCGTTAAAACAGATAAACAAGTAAAATATAAAAAAGCCATTTTTGAAAAATCAAAATCCTTTAATTTATCATTTTTAAAATAATTAGAACAAATTTCACATGATAAATAAAAAGGTATAAATTCAGAAAATTGAAGTTTTGCTTCATAACGACGATGCTCATATTCCGCATAAATATGATGTAAAAAATTCCTTATTTGAACCTCTACTCTTCTACCATCATCAAAAAAACATCCAAATTGAAGAGATCTATAACCATTAGATTTAGGATATTTCAAGAAATCCTTATAATTACAAACTGAATATTTATCAGTAAAAAAATCTTTCAAAGAATATAATAAATTATTATCAAAGCTTTTATAATAATCTGTAGTAGGAATAAAAAGCTTTAACAAAAAATCCTGAGGAGAAATAGTTTTTAGAGTATAATTTAAGTTTTCAATAGAAAACTGAGTTGAACTTGGAACAGGTATTACCCTACATCCACAAAAATCCCTAACATATTTATAAATTGCATCTTCAAACGAATCAAAAGAAGATGTAATATCATTCCAAGATAACTTATTACCATCCATTACCTCATTATTTTTTTTAACAATTTTTTTAATAACTCTTAGAAAACTCTTAATACGACTTGAAATAATAAACTCTTTATCAGAAAACTTTAAATATAAATTTTCTTTAACCTCGTTTTTTTTATTATTAAAATCCAAGTAACAATCTCTTTTATATATATCATAAAAATCAAACAAATTACATAAACTTTCAAAATCTAAAAACTCTTTTTTACAAAAATCCATTAACCAAACAAAATCATCTTCTGTTATAGAATTATCCTTGCAAAAATCATCTAATCGTGCGTAATCTTTTAAAGATAATGACCATGTTTTAGGAACACAATCAATATTACACATAAATAAAAACCCCTTTCATTTAAATAAAAAAACCAGAGAAATATTATACCACAATTAAAAAAAAAGTCAAATAGCAAAAAAAAATATCCAAAAGGACGACAGCATTAACGATAAAAACCTAGTCTCCTAGGTGGGCATCACAT
>AUXO016043584.1_pt1 | contig 10703 bp, 10 predicted proteins | sample 768731 | NCBI WGS metagenome assembly AUXO01 (sample SAMN02715735, study PRJNA202380) | gut metagenome | biome: sheep rumen | host: Ovis aries | place: New Zealand: Palmerston North
CCGGTGATGAACATATAACTGTTCTGCTCGGTCATCATAATGAAGTCTGTTAATGCAGGACTATAAACTGCTCCCCCCGCACACGGACCAAAGATCACACTAATCTGCGGAACAACACCCGAGGCCAAAATGTTACGCTCGAAGATCTCGGCATAGCCGGCCAGCGCACATGCTCCCTCTTGAATACGTGCTCCACCCGAGTCGTTCAAACCGATGATAGGCGCTCCGAGTTTCATGGCCTGATCCATCACATTGCAAATCTTGAGTGCCATCGTCTCGCTCAGCGAACCTCCGATAACTGTAGCATCTTGTGCAAAGACGAATACCAGACGGCCGTCAATCGTACCCGATCCTACTGCTACACCGTCACCCAGGAACACTTTCTTCTCCATGCCGAAGTCGTGACAGCGGTGGGTAAGGAACATATTCACCTCTTCAAACGAACCTTCGTCGAGCAGCATGTTAATACGCTCGCGGCAAGTATAACTGCCTTTTGCATGGTGTTTTTCTACTGCTGCTTCACCGCCTCCGGCAATAGCCGCTTCACGGTTAGCAACCAATTTATCCAATTTAGCTTGATCCATAATATGCTTATTTCGGCTGTTGACACAATTCAGTTAACACACCCTTCGTGCTCTTCGGGTGAAGGAAAGCGATCATCAGGTTCTCTGCACCTTTACGCGGAGCCTTGTCAATCAGCTGGATACCTGCTGCCTCGCACTCTGCGAGAGCTTCTGCTACGTTCTCTACGTTGAAAGCAACATGGTGTACTCCACCGCGACCGCCATTCTTTTCAATAAACTTAGCAATCGTGGACTCCGGGCTGGTCGGCTCGAGAAGCTCGATTTTTACTTCGCCTACTTTAAAGAAAGCAGTACGAACCTTTTGGTCCTCAACTACTTCAATCGAATAACACTTGTTCCCGGAGAGGAACTCAAAGAAAGGAGCTGCCTCTTCAATCGAAGTTACAGCAATACCTAAATGCTCAATGTGAGTCGGTTTCATAATGAATTGTTTTTTATAGATTTATAATGTATATTATCTGATTTAAGGATTTATTCAAATCGGCTGCAAAGTTACAAATAAAACTTCACATATGCAACAAGAAATGAAAAAAAATATTATCGTATAAAATGCGTAGGCGTAACAGGCTCTCGTTCCGGGATGGGTTCGTTCGCCAAACCACGTAATACACGCGCCATATTGTGAGCCAACGTACGCATGGTCTGCAATCCCTCCGCGTCTTGTTTCACCTGCCCCTCTTCACGCCCGTAAGCGATATTCCAATACTGGGAAGTGATGATGGGCATATGCATGATTTGCATAGGCATCAAAAGGGTTTGTAATGCTGCCGTAGCCCCTCCACGACGACATACTGCTACAGCAGCAGCCGGTTTATTCCGAAGCGCATCTCCTTGACTGAAAAACGCCCGTTGCATAAAACTGAGTAATGTTCCATTCGGTTGACCGTAATAAACCGGAGAACCAAAGACAAAAGCATCGGAAGAAGCAAACTTCGCTGTAATTGCATTACAGCCATCATCATTGAATACACAGCCTGTATGCCCGTCTGCAAAGGGTTTGCCGGAACGACATTGTCCGCAAGCGATACATCCGCGCATTGCGTGATTACCAATCCAAACAATTTCAGTCTCCATACCTTCGCTTTGCAAGGTTTGGGCTATCTCATTCAATGCAAGAAAAGTATTCCCCTCTTTACGAGGACTACCATTAATCAGTAGAATTTTCATGGTGGTTTTCATGATTAGCGTTTTCTTCATGTTTTTCTCCACGCAGGTGCTTGAAGAATAAGTTCACGGTCATAATTGCGATGGTACCCATGACAGCTTCGGCAAACATACCGAAACCACACAAACCTCCGATGGCAGCTGCACACCATACTGTGGCAGCCGTAGTCAGGCCTTTGACAGTATCGCCGTCTTTGAAGATAATTCCGGCACCTAAAAAACCTATACCGGATACCACTTGCGCAATAATACGGGAATTATCGCCGCCTGTGATGGCAGGCGACATCAGTACGTATAATGTACTACCTATCGCTATAAGCGATATCGTACGCGTACCCACTGCTTTTCCATGCAACTCACGCTCCATTCCGATGAGGTATCCGAGCGCTGTAGCCAAAACGATCTTTGTAATGACGACTAACCAGTCCGTCTGCAAAAAGGTTTCTATCATAGTGTATTAAAGATTAATCGCTTCTTCCCAAGTATATTCTTTCTCTTCCGTTGCAGAGGGAATATAGCCCATGGATTCTTTTGCTTTTTCTTGTGGAAAAGTGAAATAGGTGCATGTGCATTCACAGAGCAATTCTCCTTCTGCAGAGTATAACTCCCCTGCTACAATGGCCACGTTACGACGCATTTCCTTAAGATAAGCCCGTAATTTGATGTATTCCTGAAGGGTGGAAACCGGTTTATGATAGCGCATCTCCATCTTAGCCGTCACACCGGCTGTTTTGAGTTTATGAAACACCACCCAACCGCACACTTCGTCCAGTAACACTGCCTGAATACCACCATGCAGGGTATTGATCCACGACTGATGGTTCTGCGTTGGTTTCCAAATGGAGATGATATCCTCTCCGTCCTCAAAGAATCGCATCCGTGTACCAATTGGATTGTCCGGACTACAACCAAAGCAGTTGTAGCCGGGCATTTTTGTCCAAGGATTGATTATTCGTTTCATTGCAAGCAGTTATCTAAGGCTGTTTGGATGGCTTTTACATCTAAATGCTGGCCAATGAACACCAGTTTCTGCATGCGATCACCGTATTGTTCGTCCCAGTCCTTCCGCAATTGGGCATCGTCCGCCATGAGTTGCATCAACTCTTCTTTAGGCATGGTAGCAAACCACTCTCCTGCTTTACGCAGATTGAACTGACGACCGGCTTGCTCAAAGAGATAGCACATATCATACTCTTCGGCAAAATAGCACATACCCTTACAACGGATCACATTCTTCGGCCAGTGAGCCGCTACAAACTCATCAAAGAGTCCCAGGTCAAAAGGCTTGCGCGCGTAATATACATAGGTGTCTATTCCGAACTCAGCCAAGTGATCATGATCGCCATGCTCATGGTCATGATCGTGATGATGGTGATGATGCTCATGCTCCTCCTCTTCCTCATCGTCATCATCATCATCGTGATGGTCGTGATGATGGCTGGCATCTTCCACTTCTTGAATCCAAGCAGCAGAAGTAGCCGTACGGTCAAAGTCGAAGAGATTCGTTTTCAGAAGCTTCTCCAAGTCCACATCGCAGTAGTTCGTTTCGATAATTGGAGCTGTGGGTTGAATGGCGCGAATAATAGATTTAATTCTTGTCAGTTCCTCTTCGCTCACCTCAGAGGCCTTGTTCAACAGAATAACATTACAGAACTCTATCTGCTCAGTAACCAAGGCTGCAAGGTCTTCTTCCTTCGGAATATGATGTTCCAAGGCCAGTCCTCCATCAAACTCATCACGTAGTCGCAGAGCATCCACTACTGCGCAAATACAATCCAATACAGGTACTCCGTCCATGGCAAATTGAGGTACCATCTCCGGATAGGAACAGATCGTTTGAGCAATAGGTGCCGGTTCACATATTCCGGAGGCCTCGATTACGATATAGTCATAGGCTTTCTGTGCAACCAGGTCATGTAACTGCTGAATGAGATCCATTTTTAGGGTGCAGCAAATACAGCCGTTCTGAAGCGCGACAAGCGAATCATCCTGCTGCGATACTACTCCGCCCTGTTGAATCAGAGACGCATCGATATTGACTTCTCCGATATCATTTACAATAACCGCAAAACGAATTCCTTTCGTATTCGTCAAGATGCGGTTGAGAAGCGTTGTCTTGCCGCTCCCGAGATAACCCGTGAGCAGCAAGACAGGTACTTTATTGATTGTTGTCATTGTTTTAAATTATTTTGTATAAGAAGCATAGTCTGCATAGTACTTATCCACAAAATCGTTATGCCCGTAACGCTCGCAGGTCTGCAGCACATAGCCGAGAATCTGCCATTCACGATACGTGTTGGACTCCAGCGATTTACGACGCTCGCGATTTAAAGAAGCCGCAAAACGGATATTCTCTACGCTATTCTCCGCTACTTTCTCCATGATAGCAAGGGCCTTCTCGTCTTGATTTAAGAGGAAGTACATCGATGCCATCGAGGCCGAAGTATAGTCATATGAGATATTATATCCGGGCAGTTGCTCTTCCGCGAAATCAAGCACTTCAAGCGCCTTGTCACGTTGGTTCTCACGAATCAGTTGCTCTGCCAATTGCGCGAACATCATTCGGTGTGTACGACACATACGCATCAAGTTCTCATCAATATAGATGCCCGGCATATTCATGTTGCCGTATTTGAACTTATGCATCATATTCTCGTACATCTTCTCGGAGTTCACACGCGGCTGACCATCCCGACTGCGAGTCGGAGTGATTTGATAAGCCAAACCGGTCAATTCCATCCAAGGCTCCAAACCAAGATAATAGTCATTTCCTACGGTTGCGCAGAAATAAATAGGACGCTCCCAGTTATTCGTAGAAATCATCTCCATGATCATCATCTGCGAACGCGTATACATCCGTTTGCTTTGGAACATAACTCGCTCGCCGCTCGGAGTCTCTACATAGAGTTTGTCGGACGGGATATAGTTATCGCCTTCGCGAGTCTTGGTTCGCGGATCGTCGGAACGCAAGAAGTTGAACGCGCGCTCTACCGAAATAGGCTGACCCAGACGATTGTCTACACGTGCTATCTCATTGCTGTTCGGCATGAAATCCTTGTATTCCCAAGAGATAGGAAGCGCTTTTGACTCATAGTACGGGCGTTTCATCTGCGAGATATACCAATCGGTTTGTAAATACGAGAGGTTACATACACGCAGATCTGTACCTACTTCTTCTACTTCTTGGTTATACCAAAGCGGGAATGTGTCATTATCGCCATTAGAGAACAGGATAGCCTGCGTCTCACAGGACTTGAGATAGTTCGCTCCGAAATCGCGACAGGAATAGCGATTTGAACGATCGTGATCATCCCAGTTCTGAGATGCCATTTGAGCAGGTACACCCAGACAAACAACGGCAAGTAATACGGCTACAATCACTTCCCCCGTCTTGGATTTTACAGAACGTGAACACCAGTCAATCAGCGCCAACACACCTAAACCGATCCAAATACAGAACGCATAGAAGGAGCCCGCATAAGCATAGTCTCGTTCACGCGGTTGATAAGGCGTCTGATTCAAATAAATCACAATAGCCAAACCGGTTAAGAAGAAAAGCAGGAAGGTCAAGGTGAAGTTCTTGGCACCCTTTGCTTCTCCGTCTTTCACACGCGTCAGTTGCCAGAAGATTCCAATAAGACCTAACAGAAGCGGCAGGAAATAATACACATTGTGTCCCTTATTTTCCTTGTATTCCGTAGGCAGCATGGATTGATCGCCAAGACGTGCATTGTCTATGAAAGGAATACCCGAGATCCAGTTTCCTTTGGTGATCTCTCCATATGACTGCAAGTCGTTCTGACGACCGGCAAAGTTCCACATAAAGTAACGCCAGTACATAAAATGTACTTGGTACGCAAAGAAGAAACGAAGGTTCTCTCCGAAAGTAGGACATTGGTCCGCTTTCTGCTGTCCGCAATAATCATAGCGAACGCGTCTTCCTTTCACTTGACCCCAGTCCTTATAAGCCGACTGATGACTTCCTTGCGATGAATACATACGCGGGAAGATCGTGCAGAATTGGCTCATATACTGATAATTCGTCTTATGGCCGGTAACCACATAATGATCTTTTTCTCCTTCTACTTGAGGAGCCGGAGCGTATTGGGCGTGTCCTTCTTTCTCAACCGGAATACAGATATTACCCTCTACTCTCAGTTTCACCGGAGCATTATAGTATTGTCCGTAGAACAACGGACGGTCTCCGTACTGCTCACGATTTAAATAATACTTGAGCGAGAAGACATTATCCGGACTATTCTGGTCCATCGGCGTATCGGCATTCGAACGAATGACAAGAGCTGCATAAGAACTGTAACCGATCAGGATAACAGCAATCATCACAGTTATCGTATTCAGCCAACGAGCCGGAACAACCTCTTGATACGACAGTAATACGGCCGTTAAAATGATCGCTAAAATCACACCGATCCACCATTGTTCGAAGAGGAAAGCGGCACCTGAAAGTACGAATGCCAGCACAAACGACAGGATCATACGCATTTTGCTGCGATCAACTGCCGACTCATAAATAGCCCACGCAAGTGCCAAAATTGCTGCGATAATATAAACGACCAGACCTGTGTTAAACGGACATCCGAGACCATTCACAAACAGCAGTTCAAACCAACCGGCTACTGTCGGGAAACCAGGAATAATACCGTACAAAATGACCGCTAACACACCGCAGGAAGCCGCAAAAGCAGCAATCACACCCCACCAACTGAACGGATAGCGACGGAAGTAATAAACGAGTCCGATAGCAGGAATTGTCAGCAAGTTCAGCAAGTGAACACCGATAGACAATCCCATCAAATAGGCAATAGCAATCAGCCAACGGTCAGAACCCTCTTCATCTGCATGCTCGTCCCACTTAAGGATCAACCAGAACACCACAGCCGTGAAGAGCGACGAGGAGGCATATACCTCACCTTCTACTGCGGAGAACCAGAAGGTATCCGAGAAGGTGTAAGCCAACGCGCCTACTGTACCGGCAGCTAACAAACCGATACCTTTTGCCATCGTGTCGGGCTGAACCAGTTTCTTCGCCAATGCGGTAATGGTCCAGAACAGGAACAAAATGGTAAAGGCACTGGCAAGAGCCGACAAAGCGTTCACACACATTGCCAGGTGCTCGGTATCCGATGCAAACAGACTAAAGAAATGGCCCATCAGCATGAAAAACGGTGCTCCGGGCGGGTGTCCAACGTCCAACTTCACGGCGCTGGAGATGAACTCACCGCAGTCCCAAAACGATGCGGTTGGCTCCATCGTAAGGAGATACGTGGCAGCTGCGATGGCAAAAACCATCCATCCGCACAGCGTATTCCATAATTTGAATTCTTTCATTTTATCGTTATTTTTTTTGTTATAAGTGCATAATATGCCAATTTGGGTGCAAAGGTACTACAAAAATTTCACATGTCAAATTTTAAATTTAAAAATTTAATGATTTTGCACCGATTGCCCTATTTTTATGAAAAAAGTTCGCGCGCGCTTGCACATATCAAAAAAATGTTGTATCTTTGCGGGCTTTTTGCGATTAAGTGGTTAACAACCCTTTGTAGATTCGAAAGAACAAACAAATCAAATTACAATAGAAATGATTAAAGTTGGAATTATTGGATGCGGCTTCGTGGGCGGAGCTTTGAAGAATTGGTTGGAGAACAACAACCCGGAGTGTAAACTTTTTATCAGTGATCCTCCTAAAGGGTACAATGATGATTTGAGTGGGATTGACATCGCTTTCCTGCAAATTCACGTGCCGACAGAAGAAGATGGTTCGCAGGATTTGACGCTGATGAAGCAGTTAATCAAGAATCTGCCGGACGTACCGGTCTTTGTACGCACGACGATTCTTCCCGGAACAAGTGCTATGCTTACCAAAGAGACCGGACATCAAGTATGTTACATGCCGGAGTTCCTTACGGAGCGTACATACATTGAGGACTTCAACAAGCAGACGATGGTCTTCACGGGTGCTCAGGATCTGCTGACCAAGATCTTTGTAGGTAAGAAATTTACCGTTATGACGCCGTTGGAGGCGGAATTAACCAAGTACATGCACAATGTCTTCGGTGCCTATAAAGTGACGTATTTCAACGCTTGCCGTGAGTACTGCGAGAAGATGGGGGCAGACTGGCGTAAGGTTCACACCGGTGTGCTGCTGTCAGGCTACATCAATGACACCCATACTTATGTGCCCGGACCAGACGGTAAGTTCGGATATGGTGGAAAATGTTTCCCGAAGGATGTAAACGCGTTTGCAGAGATGACCAAAGGTACCTCTCTCGGTACGTTGCTGGAGCACCTTCATGAGTTAAATGTACACTTCCGAGGTGTAGAAGAACATATCTAATATGAAAATTGCAGTAGCTGGAACGGGCTATGTGGGTCTAAGTATTGCTACCCTACTCGCCCAACATAATGAAGTAACGGCCGTAGATATTGTGCCGGAGAAAGTAGAGATGTTGAATCGTCGCCAGTTGCCTATTCAAGATGAGTACATCGAGAAATATCTGGCGGAGAAAGACCTGCATCTTACTGCTACACTTGATGCCGAGTCCGCGTACAAAACTGCGGATTTTGTGGTCATTGCGGCTCCTACCAACTACGACAGCCGACTCAATTACTTTGACACCAGTGCCGTGGAGAACGTCATTGAAACCGTTATGCGCGTCAATCCGAAGGCAATCATGGTCATTAAATCGACCATTCCTGTCGGCTATACGATGTCGGTGCGCAAGAAATACAATTGCGAGAATATCATCTTCTCGCCGGAGTTCTTGCGCGAAAGCAAAGCGCTCTATGATAACTTGTACCCGAGTCGTATCATTGTCGGTACAATCCTAGACAATCCTCGGATGTATGAGGCAGCTAAGACCTTTGCTCAATTGCTCCAAGAAGGTGCTCTCAAAGAGAATATCGAGACGCGTATCATGGGTTTGACTGAAGCAGAAGCGGTTAAGTTGTTTGCCAACACCTACTTGGCACTTCGTGTAAGTTATTTCAATGAGCTGGACACCTATGCAGAGATGAAGGGGCTGAATACGCAAGATATCATTGATGGGGTTTGTTTGGATCCTCGAATTGGAACCCAATACAATAACCCCTCTTTCGGATACGGCGGTTATTGCTTGCCCAAAGATACCAAACAACTCTTGGCGAACTATCAAGATGTGCCCGAAAACCTGATTGAGGCTATTGTGGAGTCGAATCGCACGCGCAAGGATTTTATTGCCGACCGTGTTCTGGCCAAAGCCGGATACTACGACTACTACCATCGTGGTGATTTTGATGCGAACCAAGAGAAGCATTGTACCATTGGTGTCTATCGTCTGACGATGAAGGCCAATAGCGATAACTTCCGTCAATCGTCCATCCAGGGCATCATGAAACGTGTCAAAGCGAAAGGTGCTACGGTCATTATTTACGAACCGACACTCGAGAATGGAAGTACGTTCTTCGGCAGCGAAGTGGTTAATAATTTGGTGGAGTTTAAACTTCGCAGCCAGGCTATCATAGCAAATCGCTATGATACATGTTTGGACGATGTAAAAGAGAAAGTGTACACGCGAGATATCTTCCGACGCGACTAAGTGGCAGAGAAAATCGAAAATATCGGTAAGCGAGAGATCGCGTGGAGCTATGCCGGCACAGCGTTTATGATCGGTGCGGGGGTATTACTGTTACCCTTTATCCTTCATAAGATGTCGCAAGAGACAGTAGGTGTTTGGAATATCTTCCAGACGATCACGTTTCTTGTTCTGCTGCTCGATTTTGGTTTTCGTCCTACCTTTGCACGAAATATCAGTTATATCTTCTCTGGTGTAAAAGCGCTGCAGAAAGAAGGAGTTGTACAAACAACGGCTGATGCCGAAGTGGACTATAGTCTGCTCAAAGGCACCTTGGCTGCTATGCGTCGTTTCTATCGATGGATAGCTATAACCGTATTTGCCCTTCTGGCCACAGCAGGAACGGCTTATTTCTATTATATCCTGCAGAAATATACCGGAGATAAGCAAGACGCGATGATAGCCTGGGTGCTGTTAATTGCCATCAACTGCTATAACCTGTACACGCTTTATTACGATGCGCTTCTGACCGGGAAAGGCTATGTCAAGCGCTGCCAACAGATTAACATGTTGGGTCAGGCAGTGTATATTGGTTTAGCCATCGGACTTATCTATGCCGGTTTGGGACTAACTGCTATTGTGGCTTCGCAACTGGTTTCGACCATTATTCGACGTGTACTTACCTATCGCGTCTTTTTCACACCGGAACTGAAAGCCCATTTAGCGGTTGCTGATACGCAAGATCCCAAACAGATATTTGGTGCCATCACTCCGAATGCCATCAAGATCGGCTTAACGCAATTAGGCGGATTCTTGGTGAACAAGTCCGCTATCTTAATAGGTTCGGCTTTCCTGACTTTGGAAGAAGTGGCATGTTATGGTATTACCTTGCAGGTGATGGATATCTTGGCGCGCTGCGGAACTGTATTCTATCAATCTTACCTGCCTAAGTTGGCACAATGCAGAGCCGAGAATGACATGAATGGGTTGAAACGCTATTACCTACTCTGCACCGGAAGTCTGCTTCTGATCTATTTAGTAGGCGGCGTGATGTGGATTTTCTTGGGAGACTGGGCTTTGGATTTGATTGGAAGTCAAACCCATTTCGTGCCAACAGCCATGCTGTGCGTCATGCTGCTGATAAGCACATTAGAGCACAACCATGCTGTTTCAGCCGGATTTATCATGGCGGATAATAAGATTCCATTCTTTATTCCGTCATTAGTGAGTGGCGCTGCTACTGTTTTGCTATTATGGCTATTCCTCAGTACGTTCCATTGGGGCATATGGGGATTGATTCTCGCACCGGGTATTGCCCAACTCGCCTACCAGAACTGGAAATGGCCGAGTGTTGTCATCAAAGAACTATGGGGAAAATGAA
>AUXO016141172.1_pt1 | contig 10703 bp, 5 predicted proteins | sample 768731 | NCBI WGS metagenome assembly AUXO01 (sample SAMN02715735, study PRJNA202380) | gut metagenome | biome: sheep rumen | host: Ovis aries | place: New Zealand: Palmerston North
GATTCATTCAGTCTTGGATATGCACCATATTGCGAAAGAGGGAAGTGGGGCTGTATTGACGAAAAGGGAGAAAGTGTTATAAATCCGTTTTTTGATTTGCTTAAACCATTTTCTCACAACGGCTTCGCATTTGCTGAATCGGGCGATGTTCAGGAATTGGTTGTTATTAAAATTTATAAGTAGGTGAAATTATGTTGACAAGAATCCAGAAAGGCAGCAATATTTACGCTGTATTCGACCTTAAAGGGCAGATGTCTTCTCTTGATAAGATAAGCATCATGATGATAAACAGCAATCAGAATCATAATATGGGACTTGCTGCAATAGCCCTTGAAGAAATGAATGGATATTATACATCTATGCTCTTTAATGTTACAGGAAAAATTACACTGAGGGAATATGTCAGCAAAAATATTTCTCAGAACGATTTCCGTTATATGCTGGTCAATCTCATTGATACCATTGAAAATTTTGATGAATACATGATAGATGTGCGGCAGGTCATGCTTGATATGGATTCGGTATTTATAAACGAACTTGACCACAGTATTTCATTTCTTTGCATTGCACTGAAAGGAAAGGTTTTTGATGCAAGTCTTTATGAATTTTTTAAGACGGTTGTCGAAAACAGCTATGTAACTGCCGATAATCAGGGAATCAGCTATTTCAATAAAGTATGGAATGTAATAAGAAGTGACGGTTTTTCCTTGCAGAATATGAAAATTGCCATGACAGCTCCTGCTCCGGCAAAACAAACAAATAATACTGCACAGTCAACCGAACCAAATGTGTCAGAAGTTCCGAAAACTCAGATATCACACTCTCCCACAAAAGTTCCACCGACTGTAACCATTCCTGCTTCACAGAATCAGACGGAAAATATTCAGCAGCCTCAGACAGAAGAACATGACGAAAAAAAGAAAGGCCTTTTTTCATTTTTACCGTCATCCAAAAAGAAAAAAGATAAGCCGCAGTCCAGACCATTCATGGGCTTTCAGGGCGGACTGGCAGGTTACAGAAATAATAAGCCGGCAACGGAAAACAAAAATCCATTTCAGAATCAGCCTGACCAGACCCAAACACCTCAGAACAGTTTAAATGCACAGCATTATTCTCAGACACAGCAACAGTCAGGAGATTTCATCGGAACTACTGTTCTTAAAATGGAAACCGGCAATCCTGCCCTCAATACAATGACAGAACAGAATATAAATAATTCTCCGGTGCAGAATACAGAAAACAATTCGCTTTTTGATATGCCTTTCCGTAATAATCAGAAAACAGCAGGAACTACCGTTCTTAACCCTGACGGAAGTACAGGACGAAAAGGTTCAGTAGGTACAACAGTGCTGAATAAATCCGAACGCACAACTCAAAGTCCCGGTACAACTGTCCTGAAAAATAATATTGTGAAAAAAACAGCCTGCCTTATTCGTGTTAAAAACCATGAACGTGTTTTTATAAACAAACCTGTAACGACAATCGGACGAGATGAGGATAATCTCGGCTGCAATGTGCATGACAATACCGCTGTAGGTCACAGACACGCAAATATTATTCAGCGTGATGACAGTTATTTCATTATGGACCTTAATTCTGTAAACCATACTTATCTTAATGGAATTGTTATACAAAGCGGTGCAGAAATGAAACTTTCGGACGGTGATAATATTATTCTTGCTGATGAGAAGTTTTTGTTTAAAATTTTATAATACGGCAGGTGATTGATTTGGAATATATCATATCAGCAGTGACTGATACGGGTATCGCAAAGGATACGAATCAGGACAGTTACAGTATAAAAGTTGCTGATACAAGACTGGGAAAAATTGTTGTAGCGGTACTGTGTGACGGCATGGGCGGACTGTCAAAGGGAGAAGTTGCAAGTGCTACTGTAATTGATGCTTTTGACAAATGGATTCTTAACCGTCTGCCTGTTCTTTGCATGACAGGCATAACTGATAATGTCATAAGAAATGAATGGACGGATATTATATTGCTCTGCAATGAAAAAATACACACATACGGTAATGGTATAGGCATTGACCTCGGAACTACCCTTGCTGTGCTTATGCTTACAGATACAAGGTATTTTATAATGAATGTGGGAGATTCAAGAGTTTATGAAATATCCGATGAATTAATCAGGCTTACACAAGACCAGACGGTTGTCGCAAAGGAAATTGAAGCAGGCATACTTACTGAGGAAGAGGCAAAGCAAGACCCCAGAAGAAGTATCCTCCTGCAATGTATAGGTGCATCAAATGAAATCATACCTGATATGTTTTTCGGAGAAACCAGAAAAGATGCAGTATATATGCTGTGCAGTGACGGTTTCCGTCATGAAATAACAGAAGATGAAATTCAGCAGGGACTTGCTCCCTCTGTGATGTGCGAATCAGGTCAGATGAAACGTAATATGGAAGATTTGATAGAAATTAACAAACAGCGTCAGGAACAGGACAATATTACTGTGATTTCTGTCAGAACTTGTTAGTGTGGTGGTTATATGCTTGAACAGGGAATGCTCGTTGAGGGCAAATACAGAATACTCTCCGAAATCGGACGTGGCGGAATGAGCATTGTCTATCTGGCAATTGTGGAAAGTGCCAATATGACATGGGCTGTAAAGGAAGTCCGCAAAGACGGAAGTAATGACTATAATGTTGTAAGACAAGGACTTATTGCAGAAATTGATACACTTAAATCGGTAAAACATTCAAAGCTCCCAAGAATTGTTGATGTTATTGAACATGAGGACAGCTATATTATAGTTATGGACTATATAGAAGGACGTTCAATGGATAAGGTTCTCAGAGAAAAAGGAGCACAGTCGGAAGAAAATGTTGTAAAATGGGCGTTACAGCTCTGTGAGGTACTGGGATATCTTCATTCACGTCCCAAGCCTCTGATATACAGGGATATGAAACCTTCAAATATTATGCTGAAACCAAACGGTGATATTACAATTGTTGATTTTGGTACAGTGAAAAAGTATGAAGTTTCATCAGGTGAAACTATGGGTCTCGGAACAGAAGGATATGCTGCCCCTGAACAGCATGGTGGTCACGGAAGAACAGATGCAAGGACAGATATCTTTGCACTCGGTATGACAATGTATGCACTTCTTACAGGAATAGACCCACAGGAAAAACTTGTTATAGATACTTCTGTCAAGAGAGTCAATCCGTCTTTATCGGAGGGACTTGATGAAATTATCCTTAAATGTACACAAAGAGAACCTGAACTCAGATATCAATCATGTGCGGAACTTTCATATGCCCTTGAACATTATCTTGACAGCGACAAAAAGAACAGAAAAAAGAAAAAAACAAAAATAACTGTCTTTGCAAGTACTTTGTTGTTATCAGTACTGCTCGGTGCAGGAAGTCTTGTTATTAATATAAGTGCAAAGTCAATGGCATCTGATAACTATGATGAAATTATACAAAAAGCCGTTACTGCCGATTATGACGAAAAATTAAAGCTTTATGAGGAGGCAATAAATATCCCCGATAAAAACGGAGAAAAAAATGCATATCTTGAACTTATAAATACATACAAGAGCAATGATGGTGAGAATATAATTTTTACAGAGGACGAGGCAAAACAACTCAGAGAACTGATTAATATGAACATCTCCGCACTTGAATCAAATCCCGAAGGATATTCAGAAATATGCTATGAAACAGGTAAACTTTTCTGGTATTATTACAGCGATACAAACCATGCAACAAGAGCTAAAAATTCTGTTGACTGGTTTAAGAAAGTTAAAAATATGGTCGATGACGGAAGAGTTACAAAGACATTCAGCAAAGAAAGTCTTGATTATAAACTTGCAGATGCATATAGTGCCATAGGAAGCTTCTATGATGAATACCCCACAAGGGTTATCGAGGGAAATGACAGAGGTATGTATAAGCCACTGTTTGAGAATATGAAAGAACTTGTGGACAATATTGCAGGAGATGATGATGCAAGTGCAATAGTCAGACTCGAAATTCTTGAATGGGCAAATAATATTCTCTATCAGTATGCATCTCAGTACAGACAAGATGATGTAAGCAGGGAAGATGCAGAAAATTTCTATGAGGAAATACTTGACAAAACAAATGATGTTCCTGAACTCAGCGATACATTAAATGTCAAGAAAGCCGATATCATATCCACAGCCAAGGATACAAAAGCTGCAATTGAAGCAGCATACAGCAAGTCGGGCGGAGGTGAGCAGATATCATGAGTGTAGAAAATTTACAGACACTTTCTTTTTATCTGCTGATTGCTTCGGGAGTTACATTTCTGATTTCGGTTGTACTGTTCTTTGCGTTCAGAGTTCCTAAAATTTTCAGTGAGCTTACCGGCATAGCAGAGAGAAAGGGCGTAGCTGCTATTCAAAAAAGAAGCGAACGTGGTGAAACAGGAAATGTGAATGAGCATTTTTCAGTAAGCGAGCAGCTTGCCGTACAGCATGACAATACGCAAAGACCTGCTGTTTCGGATTCTGAAAAATCCAGTCCGGGAACTGTTAAACTTGCAACGAGAAGATTAACAGATTCACATGATATTGATTTTGCGGGTACATCTTTTGCGGTTGACTCTGATTCGGACGACAGCAATGTTCTTCCTGTTCTCAGTACGGATACTGAATTTGTTATACTTGAAGAAATGAGTTTTACAGGCAGTACAGAGGTAATAGAGTAATATACAGTAAAATAAAAAATTGTAAATAATCCAAAATAGGTGGCATCTGATGAAAAAATTGAACTTATTTTTTTGGTGTGCAGTATCGTGTGTACTTGCTGAAACATCTGCACTTTTCAGTATACAATTTCTCAATCTTGTTAAGAACGAAAATATCAGGGGAATACTTTCATATGCTGTTGCTGCTTGTTTCTGGCTTGGTATAATTTCAGAGATAATATTTTTATGCATTATGAACGGACAGAGTAAAAAAATTCCCGATAATACTGACAGAAAATTTCCTATTGGAATTATATCCTTTTTTAAAACAACAGAGGGAAAGATTTTTGATATTTTGTCAATTATTTTTTTGATATTGGTGGTGATGATAATTTTTATGAAAATATCTTCACGCCTGCTGATAATCAGTTCATTGTCAGCATTTTTTCTGTCGTTTCAGTTAAGATGCTTCTGTAACGGCAGAAATTACAGAAAGTTAAAAGAATATAGAAATAAAAAAGGAGAGGAAAATATATGAAGCGAAAACAGAAAAGAGTTTCAAAACGAATACTTGCATCAGCCCTTACAGCTGCGTTGTGCATGAATTATGTTCCTGTGCTTGCTGTTGCCGAGGGTGAGAGTGAAGTAAATTCAGAATCAAAACAGGTTGGTGTTGATGATATTGTTGAAGTGTCTTCGGATAACGAGAAATTTTCAGAAACAGAAACATCAGACGAAAACCATGAAAATGAATCAGCTGACGTTGTGCCTGAAAATTCCATATCATATACTGAATCGGAATATACTGTCAATATCTCTCCGGTTCCGGAAGATGTTGCATCTGTATATGAGGTTGATATAAACGGCAAAAGAGACTCAATTTCTGTAAATAATGGCGATAAGCTTGTACTTCATGCCGGAATAAAAGAGGGTGTTGAAAAGCTTTACCGAATCAGTGATGTAAGAATAGGAAATACCGCAGTTGATGCCAAAAATGCAGAGAATTTTGATGTTGATATAGAAATAACTCCTGATATGGCAGATGAAAACGGGAATATTCAGGTAACTGTCGATTTTACAAGGGTTTATACCGCAAGTTTTTATTATAACCCCAATGATGAAAGCATTACTCCTTCCACTGAAATAAAAGTTACTGATGACAACGGCAATGCCATAGGAACAGCCACATTCAATGATGACGGAAATATGAGATTTGCCGCTGTACCCAATAATAATTACAGGGTATCATCTGTAATTGTCGATGGCAAATACACAAATTATGACGAAAATGATAAAAGCGTCCTTATAGAAAATGTTTCTTCTGATAATGAACATTATATTGATGCCGTCTTTGCCTTGAACAATTGCAGCATACAAAGTGAGGAATCTGTAAACGGAACTGTAAATGCTACTGTTGACAACGTTGTTTACGGGGGAATTTCGGAGATAATGCTTACACCTGATAAGGGTTGTTATCTTAAATCAGTTTTCATAAATGATAAGCCTTTTGATGTAAGTAATATGCACAGCGGCGGCAAGATTACAATTGATGGTGTTACTGAGGACAAACATATAAAAGCAGAGTTCAGAAAGTACAGTGATGATTATTCGTGGAATTATGACAATGCAATTAAGTCTGAGGGCGAAAAATATATTTTTGGTAAAGACCGCACTGTCCTTTTCCATACAGAACAATCAGGCATACGTCTTATAGATGAGAATAATGCCGTTATTCTGGGTGACAAAAACACTGATTCTCTTAGTATCAATTCAGACAGGGAAAAAATTATTGTCAGTGCAGTTGATATATATTATAATGAAAACGGCTGGCAGAGGGTAAGTCTTGAAAAACCGATAGAAATTTCTTTCTATGAAAATATTGCAGCTTCACTCACACTTCCTGAATATAATGAGGGCTGTATGTGCTATGGCAGTGATGTAAGAATTAAAATGAATGTCACCTCGGAAAGTATGTACTCTTTGATTTCTTCTGTCGAATACTGGATAGATGACAGTGAGGAACATCATACATTAAAAAACGGTCAGAATGAAATATTAATACCCGCAGAAGGTAACAACAGAGCTGATATGGTTGTTCATGCCGTTATAACAGATATTCTTGGCAGCAAAACAGAGATTGAGACAGAACCGTTCAGTATAAATTCTGTTGTTCCCACTGTTGAAATATTTTCAGATGACAGTATATCCGATGAGGCAGATGATGCTCATTATACAAATGGAAGAACTTTCAGAGTCACTGTCGATGATGCTGCATATACTCAAAAGCAGGATTTGTCCATGTTCAGTATAACAAAGGACGGAAAAGTCCTTTCTGATAAGGAAAAATCAAATATTGTCACATGGATAAAAGACGGCAGCAAATTAACGGCTCTGCTTAATTTCTCCGATGACGGCAAATATAGCTGGAATATGCTTTATATCAATAAGGCAGGAAAACACAACGAAACTGTAAATACAAACGGTGATGATATATACAATTTTGTTTTGGACAATACCTTTGAGGAGGCATATGTAAAGGTTGGTTCTAAGGCATTGAATGAACTCCTTGATGTACTTACATTCGGAGTAATGGGTAATAGCGATGTCATTGTCACTGCTGAGGCAAAGGACGAACTTTCAGGGGTAAAAGGAATATATTTTTATAAAGATGTATATTCTCAGGAACGTACTTCAAATAAGGCTCTTACATATGATGAGCTTGAAAATTTATATAAAGAAAATATGTTCAAACCCTACAACGGAGAGATAGTCGTTCCTGAAAATGAAAAGGCTGTTGTATATGTCCGCTTCGTTGACGGAGCAGGAAATGTCGTCTACCGCACTTCTGACGGTATGATAATTGACAGCCTCAGAAGCAATGTCAGCATTAATGCAGATGAGCCGAATGAATTTGGTATATACAACGATGATATAGATGTAAATATAAATGTGACAGATGCTTTTCCTTATTCAGGCATACAATATGTTGAATATAAGGTAACATCAGGCAGAATTGTAACTCAAAGCGGAAGATTTGACGATTTTGAGCATGATATCTCAGATGAAAGCAATCTCCAACAGGAATTTAACTTTGATTTTACTATATTGTCAAAGCTGAATAACAGCAGTGATGTTCTGCTTACCGTAACAGTTAAGGATAATGCAGGAAATTTAACCGAAACTGTAAAAAGTTTTGATATCAACAAAGATAATCCGTCTGTAACAGTATCCTATGATAATAATGATGCTGTAAATGATATGTATTTTAATTCTCCAAGAAAAGCCACAATAGTCATAAAAGACAGGGAAAATTATTTTGATGCTGCTATGGCAACAGAAAGTATCTCTGTAATTGCTTCGGATAAGGACGGAAATCCTGTTGAAAATGCTTTCACTGTATCTGAATGGCACAGAAACGCAGATACACACACCGCTGATATAACATTTTTAGGAGATGCAGAATATAAATTCGCTGTAAATTATGTCAGCCGTTCAGGAAGTACAGCTTTTGCTTTTGCAGACTCTTCACAAAAAGCACCATTTGAATTTGTGATAGACAAGACTGCTCCCACAGGTTCAATAGAGATACAGAATAATACATGGAGTGAACTCCTCGATAAAATAACATTCGGAATGTATAGCAGACAGGACTTTGATGTTTCTGCATCAGGCAGTGATAATTCAGGCAATGTGAAAATGGAATACTACATCAGCAATTCCGAAAAGCCGCTTGATAAAAATTATCTCAACAGACTTGATGAAAGTAAATGGCAGAAGTATACAGGAACTTTCAAAATTCCTGAAAATGAAAGCAAAAATAACAGGGTATGGGTCGTTTATCTAAAAGTAAGCGATTATGCCGGAAATTATGTGTATATCTGTTCTGATGGCCACATAATAGATAATCAGCCCATAGATATCACTGCAACCGTAGCAAAAAATTATTCAAAAGACAATACCTACTCAGATGATATAGAAATATGCGTACAGGCACAGGATAAAGCTCCGTATTCCGGTATAAAAAGAATTAACTATTGGATTACAAGTGACGGTATGATAACACAGGAAGGTGAACTTTATAATTTTGACAATGCCGCTCCTCCATACAGTGAGATTGAAAATTCTGTCAGAAAAACATTTGTTATTGATTCTTCACTGAATAACAGCAGTGATGTTGTTATCTATGTACACGCAGAAGATAATGCAGGCAATGAAAATACCATATCAAGAAAATTTGATGTTGATGTAACCAAACCTGAAATCAGTATTGATTACGGCGGAGATGAGGGTAAGAAAGGCGGATTTTTCTCATCTCCAAGGCAGGCAAAGATTACTGTTATTGAAAGAAACAACCATTTTGACCCTGATACAGCATCTGATTCAATAAAAATAACAGCAAAAAATGCTGTCGGTGATATAATTGACGATGCATGGTCTTTATCTAACTGGGAAAGTGACGGAGATACACATACTGCAATAATTACATTCAGTGCTGATGCAAGATACAGCCTTTCCGTTTCATATACCGATAAGGCGGGAAATACAAATGCAGAAATCAATACAGGCAGTTCTTCGTATCCATATGAATTTACGGTTGATACCTCTGCACCTGCGGGTATTATCAAAGCATTGTCGGCTGACAGTGAATATTTTGAATGGAATCAGTTCAGCGACGAAGAAAGTATTTCCGTTACGGGTGTATGCAAAACAGAAATAAATGTTTCAGCAGATGTAAGCGATGAACTTTCAGGTATTGACGAAATTGTTTACTTTAAAGATGTTTTTGATAAGGATTTTGAAAAACTCAGTTCAGATGCAAGAACTTTTTCAGAACTTGAAAGCATCTACAACGGAAATGTTGAGGGGAAAAAATTTGGTGATTATCCATATGGCGTGACAATCAATGCAGATGAACGTGCTGTTGTTTATGCAAGAGTTACTGACGGAGCAGGAAATGTGCGGTATTTCAATACAGATGTTCTTATTGTCGATAAGGCAGTTCCTGTAATCAACAGTTTCAGACCGAAAGACGGAAATAAAATATATAACGGTGCTGTTTCATATGAGATTAAGGTAACAGACCCAAATGAAAAAGCCTTTTCAGGTCTGGACGAAATATGGTGCGCTGTAAAGAAACCTGATTATGCAAAGACAGATGATGAGGAAAATATAGTATTAATACCCGTCTGGAAATGGAATGAATCTGATGACAACATACTCACAAGAAGTTATGGCTGTGATTTTACAATCGACCCTGCTGATTATGACCTTAACTATGATGACCTTGAAGTTTCACTTATAGTAAAGGACAGGGCAGGCAACATATATGGAGACGAAAACAGCATTTCAAAAATTTCTATAAATATCAACGAGCTTTCATGTGAAGTTGATTTTGAAGATAAACCTGAAAATAAACGCCCTAATGTTGAGAAAAGCAATTATTTCACATCAAGGACAGCAATAGTGAAAATCAAGAATGAAAGAAATTCTTCATTTGATAAAGATGCTCTTGTTGATGCCGTTAAAAACTCTGTTAGAATTATAACTCCCGATAATCCCGATGAGACAGTATTTTCCGATGAAGCTGTATCTGTTGATGAGGTTTACTATAACAGCAATGAACAGGAAGCGTGGATTAAGGTAAGCTTCATTCAGGAAGGAAATTACATATGGGAGTCGGAAAAGGCTGTCTATACCAACAAGGCAGGCAACAGTGTAAAAATCATTAATGAGGATTTATCGTTTGCAATAGACAAAACCGCACCGACAGGCACAATAAATCGGAATAAGCAGACATGGGATTCTCTTCTGGAAGTGCTTACTTTCGGATTTTATAGTCAGGATAGCTTTACGTTTTCGATTTCAGGAGCAGATAACTTAAATCGGTTTAGTATTGACTATTACATCAGCAACCGCACAACTCAGATGAATGCGGATGAACTGGATAAAATCACCGAATGGATTTCATATAAAGAAGATTTTGAAATTTCAGGGGATAATGACTATGTTGTATATGCAAAAAT
>AUXO017405291.1_pt1 | contig 10703 bp, 9 predicted proteins | sample 768731 | NCBI WGS metagenome assembly AUXO01 (sample SAMN02715735, study PRJNA202380) | gut metagenome | biome: sheep rumen | host: Ovis aries | place: New Zealand: Palmerston North
CACAAATCATCCCTGAAGAGAATTCGTCAGGAACAGAAGAAGAGACTGCACAACAGATATTACGCAAAAACCATGCGTAATGCAGTGCGTAAGTTGCGTGCCACTACAGACAAGGCCGTTGCAACAGAGATGTACCCTAACATCCAGAAAGCCCTGGACAAGCTGGCAAAAGTCAATATCATACACAAGAACAAGGCTGCCAACCTGAAGAGCAAACTGGCCAAGTATATAAGCAAACTGGGATAGCCCTATCTGCTTACAGGCAAAAGAATATAGCAACCATCATGACAGATGGTTGCTTTTTTCGTAAAAAACATTAATCTCCATTGATGCCGCGGCAAGGCAAATTAAATTATAATGCTTTGCATTATTTTCAATTAAAATTCGTATATTTGCTGCGTAAAAGTAAGAAATTCAATAATGGAAGAAACACAGAACAAATCCAACTACAGTGCCTCCAACATCCAGGTGCTGGAAGGACTTGAGGCAGTTCGCAAACGTCCTGCCATGTACATTGGCGACATCAGCAAAAAAGGCTTGCACCATTTGGTATACGAGACCGTCGACAATTCTATAGACGAAGCTCTGGCAGGCTATTGTACACATATCGAAGTAACAATAAACGAAGACAACTCAATAACCGTCCAAGACAATGGCCGAGGCATCCCTGTAGACATACATGAGAAAGAGGGGGTCAGCGCACTTCAGGTCGTGATGACCGTACTACATGCCGGAGGTAAGTTTGACAAAGGTTCGTACAAGGTTTCCGGCGGTTTGCACGGTGTAGGCGTGAGTTGTGTAAACGCACTTTCCAGCCATATGATCTCGCAGGTGTTCCGCGACGGCAAGATCTATCAGCAGGAATACGAAACAGGACATCCCCTGTACAGCGTAAAGGTCGTAGGTGAGACGGAACTGCGCGGTACACGCCAACAGTTCTGGCCTGACTCAGATATCTTCACGGTTACTGAATACGAGTATGACATACTGGCCAACCGCATGCGTGAGCTGGCTTTCCTGAACGCAGGAATCCGTATTACCCTGACAGACATGCGCACCGACAAGAACGAAGCGGCCGGCATAGAGGGCATACGCAAGGAGGTCTTCTACAGCGAAGGCGGCCTGAGGGATTTCGTCCGTTACATAGACTCGACGCGCACACATCTCATTAACGACGTAATCTACCTGAACACAGAGAAGCAGAACGTTCCCATTGAAATTGCCATCATGTACAACACCGGCTATTCGGAGAACCTGCATTCGTATGTAAACAACATCAACACGATAGAAGGTGGCACACACCTGCAAGGTTTCCGTACGGCACTGACACGCACGCTGAAAGCCTATGCTGAACAGCAGTGTACCAAGGAACTGGAGAAACTTGCCAAAAACAAGGTAGAAATCAGTGGCGAAGACTTCCGTGAAGGTCTTACCGCCGTCATATCTGTCAAAGTTGCAGAACCGCAGTTTGAGGGACAGACCAAGACGAAGCTTGGCAACAGCGAGGTTGCAGGAGCAGTACAGCAAGCCGTAGGCGAAGCTCTGGCCAACTATCTTGAAGAGCACCCGCACGAGGCCAAACTTATCGTTGACAAGGTAATACTGGCTGCCACGGCACGTGTTGCGGCACGCAAGGCGCGTGAGAGCGTTCAACGTAAGTCTCCGATGTCCGGAGGCGGCCTCCCTGGCAAGCTTGCCGACTGTTCGGACAAAGATGCCGCAAACTGCGAGCTGTTCATAGTCGAGGGAGACTCTGCCGGCGGTTCAGCCAAGCAAGGACGCAACCGTCATTTTCAGGCAATACTGCCAATTCGAGGCAAGATATTCAACGTTGAGCGTGTCATGTGGCACAAAGCCTTCGAACATGAGGAGGTAAACAACATACTTCAGGCTCTCGGTGTACGTTTCGGCCTCAGCGAAGACTCGAAAGAGGCAAATTACGAAAAGCTGCGCTACCATAAAGTAATAATCATGGCCGATGCCGATGTCGACGGCCATCATATTGAGACTCTTCTGATGACGCTCTTCTACCGCTATATGCCAGAGCTCATCAGTCGTGGCCACCTATATCTGGCAACACCGCCACTGTACCGCTGCACACTTGGCAAAAACGACGAGTACTGCTATACAGAGGAAGACCGCGTACGTTTCATCCAGACCTATGGCTACGGGCAGGAGGACAAGATACATACACAGCGTTACAAAGGTCTTGGCGAGATGAATCCAGAGCAATTGTGGGAGACGACAATGGATCCTGAGAAACGTCGCCTGAAACAGGTGAACATTGAGGATGCCGCACAGGCTGACTATATCTTCTCAATGCTCATGGGCGAAGATGTAGCTCCACGTCGCGAATTTATCGAAAAGAATGCCACATTCGCCAATATAGACGCATAACCTGATATTTCAGACTGATAAAGACATAACCCGGACCTTCGCATAAAAACCGAAGTTCCGGGTTTTACTTTTGTGACATGACCTCGAATCCAAAACGACAGTCCAGACAACGAAAACGTTCACAATATTCGCGTTTTAGCTGAATCAATGCCTGCGAGTCTGCTGCCGTAGACACCTCAAGACCACACGACTTCCACTGCCTCAGAACATAGTTGTCCTCTGCCTTTAGCCCTGACAATATATATAGCGCCCTGCTCCTGTATTCATCAAGGCCATATATGATTCCATACGAAAAGATCAGGGGGCATGCAGCATTAATAAGCAACAAGCGGCAAACCGCCCTGCTAAATCCTGCTTCAAGGAAGATTCTTTTCAACTGAGCCGCATCCTGAGATTCAAGAATTCCATGTATATTACACTTGCGGCCATAAAAGACAGAAGCCAACTGCCTGATTCTTGATTCGGGGAAGTTCTGCGGCCTGATACGCATATACCGCCACATAGCCTTAATCTTGTCCGTCATCACCGACGTATCTAAAAAGGCTTTCTCTACACTCTCTATCGTCATAGCGTCCAATTGACGGTACAGTTTGTCGTATGGAAGAGATTTTGCCCACATCTCCATGGGATCCCCGTTCAGCCCGAAGCCTAATGTCCTCGCAACGGCCACAAATGCAACATGATTCCAGTTGCCTTCCAGTTCGTCCAGGACGGATGATATACGCCTGCTTCTGCCAACCAGCCGTTCAATAAGCAACGAATCCAGCCAGGAACGTACCTTTATCGCAGGAATCTCACGTACATAGCCACGACAGCGAGGATAATCACTTGTCCTTACTAACTCACCGTACCTGTCTGCTATGTCATGAAGAATGTCTATCTCGAGCTGCGGTACAGGCCTGCCGTCTTGCATAAAGACTTCCACGTCTGCCTGTTCAACGACATGCAAGATTGTAGTATTATATACAGGATCAAGATTATGGCCATGCCTGTTCCAGTCGCTGGACCTGGTATGTATCTCTACATTCCCTGCCCAGACGAGATCGCCTATAAGAATCCTTGCATTAAGAAAGTCGGGACCCTGATTTACATTGTACTGACCACAATAAAGGATTTGCACGCATAATCCCCGGGTAGTCCTAAGACCGTCCGTATTAAACATACGATGCTGCCAGGCATAGTGTAACAAGCTCTCCATTGACACAAAGATAGAAATAAAAAAACAAAAAAGAGCTACCTGACGATGTCAGATAGCTCCTTGTGGCTGTTATTATGTCCCGAAGTTAGGATTACTCCTCGCTTTCAACGGGACTTTCTGCTGCTGGTGCCTCGGGACGTGGACGACGCTCTCCACGCTCGGGACGCGGGCGACGCTCACCGCGCTCAGGACGTGGACGACGCTCGCGCTCTACATATCCCTCCGGCTTTTCTATCAACGCACGGCGGCTGAGCTTGAACTTACCTGTCTTAGGATCGATATCAAGCAATTTGACCTTAAGCTTGTCACCTTCCTTGATGCCGGCCTCCTCGACAGTCTCAAGACGCTTCCAGTCTATCTCACTGATATGCAGCAAGCCGTCCCTGCCTGGCATAAACTCTACGAAGCAGCCATAAGGCATGATGCTGCGCACTACGCCTTCATACACCTCTCCTATCTCCGGCACCGACACGATTGCCTTGATCTTGGCGATTGCAGCTTCAATAATATCCTTGCTGCCTCCGGATACCTGAATCTTGCCTACACCGTCAACCTCGTCGATTGTGATGGTAGCACCGGTATCTTCCTGCATGCCCTGGATTATCTTACCGCCAGGACCGATTACTGCACCAATGAACTCCTTAGGAATTTCCATCTGTTCGATACGTGGAACGTGTGGCTTGAAATCGGCACGAGGTGCATCCAGGGTCTTCATCATCTCGCCCAAGATGTGCTCACGACCAGCCTTGGCCTGCATCAATGCCTTCTCGAGGATTTCATACGACAGACCATCGCACTTGATATCCATCTGTGTCGCCGTCAGGCCTTTTGGCGTGCCGGTTGTCTTGAAGTCCATGTCTCCCAGGTGGTCTTCGTCACCCAAGATGTCGCTCAGTACGGCATACTTGTCTTCGCCAGGATTCTTGATCAGACCCATTGCTATACCGCTTACAGGTGCCTTCAACGGCACGCCTGCGTCCATCAAAGACAGGCAGCCTGCACATACGGTAGCCATTGAAGAGGAACCGTTAGATTCCAGAATGTCGCTTACCACACGGACAGTATAAGGGAAATCCTCTGGAATCTGGCCTTTCAGGCCACGCCACGCAAGGTGTCCATGACCAATCTCACGGCGGCCGACGCCACGCTGAGCCTTGGCCTCACCTGTAGAGAACGGCGGGAAATTATAGTGCAGGAGGAATCGCATATAGCTCTTGTCAAGTACGTTGTCCACCATCTTCTCGTCCATCTTGGTGCCAAGCGTGGTAGTGGACAGAGACTGGGTCTCACCACGGGTAAAGATTGCACTGCCGTGAGGCATTGGCAGAGGACTGACCTCGCACCAGATAGGACGGATCTCGTCGGTCTTACGGCCGTCAAGACGAATACCCTCGTCAAGAATACAACGACGCATGGCATCCTTCTCCACATCGTGGTAGTAACGGTCTATCAATGCGTTCTTCTCTGCCAGTTCGTCGTCACTCAACTCTGCATGAGCCTCGGCATACTGCAGCTTGAAGTCCTCACGGATGGACTCGAAAGCCTCCATGCGGGCATGTTTTTCCAATCCCTGCTTGGTGACATCGTATGCTTTCTGGTAGCATGCAGTCTTGACTGCCTCACGCAATTCCTCGTCATTAACCTCATGACAATATTCGCGCTTGACGTCTGTGCCAAGTTCCTTGGAAAGTTCCTTCTGCAAACGGCACATAGGCTTGATGGCTGCATGGGCACACTTCAGGGCCTCCAGCAGATCGCTCTCCTGAACTTCCTTCATCTCACCCTCCACCATCATGATATTCTCCTCGGTTGCACCGACCATCAGATCCATATCAGCCTGCTTGAGCTGGTCGAAAGTAGGATTGATCACGAACTCTCCGTTGACACGTGCAACACGAACCTCACTAATCGGACCATCGAATGGAATATCGCTACAGCTCAGGGCAGCACTTGCCGCAAAACCGGCAAGGGCATCCGGCATATCGACACCGTCGGCACTGAACAGGATAACATTTACATAAACCTCTGCATGATAGTTACTGGGGAACAGAGGACGCAGGGCACGATCCACCAGACGGCATGTGAGAATCTCGTCATCATTTGCCTTACCCTCGCGCTTTGTAAAACCACCGGGGAAGCGCCCGGCTGCGCTATACTTCTCGCGGTACTCTACCTGAAGAGGCATAAAATCTGTGCCAGGAACTGCATCCTTGGCACCACAAACAGTGGCCAGGAGCACAGTGTTGTTCATACGCAACACGACGGATCCATCGGCTTGTTTGGCCAGCTTTCCGGTCTCTATACTGATGGTACGTCCGTCAGGCAGAGACACAGTCTTTGTAATTACATTCATCTTGTTTATCTATAAAAAATATGCTTATTCCCGACAAAGATACTACTTTATTACAATATGTACGTCTCCGTCTGGCAAGAATTACTGAAAAAGCATTCTTTTTGTCCGTTTTAATATTATTTTTCATTTTCGTTTCCTTCTTTTCGGCTAAATATCTTAACTTTGCAGTGCAATTCGATAATACGAGCATAACGTCAAGGGTTCTGGCCAATACGGCCGGGATTCTTTTCTTTTACTCATTATTGATATATCTGTAACATAAACGCAAATTATTATAAAACAACAAGGAAAATGGCTTACATGTCACAACAGGGCTATGACGAGCTCGTAGCCAAGCTCCATCACATGGAAAGTGTTGAGCGCCCGGCTGCCAGTGCAGCCATCGCAGAAGCACGCGACAAGGGTGACCTCAGCGAAAACGCGGAATACGATGCGGCGAAGGAATGGCAAAGCAAACTTGAGACAAAGATAGCTATGTTAAAGCAGACCATCCTGGATGCCAAGATTCTGGACACCAGCCGCATGGACACAAGTACCGTACAGATATCGGCTACGGTGGGACTGAAGAACACACGCACGGGCATGGAGATGAAATATACCATAGTCAGTGCTACAGAGGCGGATCACCGTGCAGGCAAGATTAGCGTAGAGACACCTATCGCACAGGGGCTGATAGGCAAGAAGGTCGGCGACACGGCGAGCATACGCGTCCCGCAGGGAGAGATTGAACTGGAAATAACGAGTATCACGTACTAATATCTGGACATATGACAATTTTCAGCAAGATAGCAGCGGGCGAGATTCCAAGCTATAAGATTGCAGAGGATGAGAACTATTATGCTTTTCTGGATATCAACCCTTTGCAGAAAGGTCATACACTGGTAATCCCGAAACGGGAGGTAGACTATTTCTTCGACCTTACCGACGAGGAGATTGCCGGCATGCAGGTTTTTGCCAAAAAAGTTGCCACGGCCATCAAGAAAGCGATTCCGTGCGTAAAGGTAGGCCAGTGCGTCCTGGGGCTTGAGGTTCCACACGCACACATTCACCTGATACCTATGCAGAGCGAAAAGGACATGCTGTTCACGAATCCGCACCTTGAGCTTACGCCCGAGGAGTTCCGACAGGTTGCAGCATCGATTCGCGAGCAACTCTGACAGCATCCTCCTTTGGACATATCATAAGTACATCGCCTTCCTCCAGGACTACAAAATCGTGAAGTCCCTTCATGATAATCCGACGTCCCCGGGGAAGGCGTATTATATTCCCGCTACAGTCCGTCAGCCGTGCCTTGGTGTCGAGTATGACATTGCCGTTGGAATCATGCCCTGACTCATCGCCTATTGAGGTCCATGTGCCCAGATCTGCCCAGCCGAATCCGCACTCCATCACGCACACACTGTCCAAACGCTCCAAGACGCCTATATCGAGGCTAAACTTGGGCAACATCTTGAAGAATTCCGGCACCAGTTTGGGATCGTCGCTTTCCGCGTCTGCCATCATGCGTGGTATCGCTATCTGGTATTCCGGTATCAGATTGTACAGATTCCTGACAAAGCCGGCAGAACTGAATATATGCAACCCGGTGTTCCAAAGGAAGTTTCCCTCGGCTACAAACATCTCTGCAAAGGTACGCTCCGGCTTTTCCGTGAAAGTCTTTATCCTGAAGATCCCCTTTTCGCTCATTTCATCGCCAGACTGGATATAGCCGTATCCCGTGTCAGGACGTGTAGGGCGTATCCCCAGCACCAACACTTCGTCGTGAGCGGACACGAAGTCAAGCCCTCGTAATATGTCCTCCCTGTACCTCTGCTCGTCCAAGATAAGCTGGTCGGCGGGTGATACGAGTATACGTGCCTCGGCGTCGCGCTTGCCTATAACGACACTGCCCCATGCCACAGCGGCAAGAGTACCGCGACGAAGGGGCTCTTCCAGTATATGCACGTCGTCCACTCCGGGCAATTGTTCATATACCTGTGGCATATAACGGACATTGGTACTAATATATATATTGTCGACCGGGAAAATACGCGAAACACGGTCATACGTCTGCTGCAGCAACGTGCGGCCTGTTCCCAGGATATCCATAAACTGCTTGGGCTTGCCGGTCCGGCTTACGGGCCATAGACGGCTTCCCACTCCACCTGCCAGTATCAGGCAGTAATTATGATTGTCTTTCATAGTATAGGGTTGTTGTATATACAAATATAGGAAAAAAATGTTTTCGCAACGCATGCTTTAAGTTTTTTTGTAATACTGGATGACGCCGAAACAGTCGTGTCACTGATAACGTCAAAATAAATTTGTGTCTTCACTCTACTTTTCGTAACTTTGCACAGGAAATGAAAATCATTGAACGTAAATAATGATGAAACTGCTGAAAAGTATCAGCCTGTGGCTGGCAATGTATACTTCGCCATTCATTATCGCAATTGCCATAGTGGCATTTGTCTTCCCCGAATCATTTGCCTGGGTCCAGCAAGGGCAGAGGGCAAGTGTAATACTGGGGCTTATAATGCTGACTATGGGATGTACGCTAAGTGCCAATGACTTCCGCATTCTGCTGGAGCGTCCCACGGACATATTGATAGGCACACTGGCGCAATTCAGCATAATGCCTCTTGCCGCATGGGCCTTGAGCCACATTTTCAACCTGGATCCGTATCTGGCTATCGGAATCATTCTGGTAGGATCGTGTCCCGGAGGGGTCAGCAGCAACATCATGAGTTTCCTGTGCCATGGCGACGTGGCTTTCTCGGTGGGAATGACTACAGTAAGCACTCTTCTGGCTCCTTTTGTCACTCCACTGCTGGTCTTGTGGCTCGCCGGAGCAGAAATCAACGTAGATGCATACGGGATGTTCCTGAACATCCTGATAGTAACCATCATCCCCATTGCTGCCGGAATTTCGCTGAACTATGTCTGCTCACGTACGGAAAAACTGCGCAAATGGAACGAGCAGACGCTGCGGCCGCTACTGCCAGGAGCAAGCGTAATATGCCTGGCCATGATAGTCGGAGGGGTAATCTTTACCGTGTCGCCACAGTTGCGTGCCAATGGCTTACGATTGATTCTTATCACGCTTGCCGCCGTCACATGCCATAACGGACTGGGGTACCTGTTGGGATACTGTGTAGGCAAGCTGTTCCGGTTCAACACTGCCAAAAAGCGTACGATATGTATTGAGGTCGGCATGCAGAATGCCGGCATGGCAACAGTGCTGTCGCGCAATTTCTTTGCCACGCCGGCCATAATTGCCACGAATCCTGCGGCTGCACTGGCTGTATTCCCTTGTGCCATAAGCTGTGCATACCACAGTATCTCGGGGACCCTGATAGCAGGGGCTTTCCTACTTGCGGACAAGAGAAAGGCGGACAATAAAAAAACAACGGACTAAAACATAAAAAAACAGAAACGGTATGATCAAGTCATTACTTTCCACGGCATTGCTGCTGATGCTGACACTCTGTGCAAGTGCACAAAAAACTTTTACCATTAAAGGTTCGCAGGCTAAAGACGTAGCAACTACCAAGTATCTTATCTATATGGCAGACGAGAACTTCAAGTACCGTACCACAGCCAAAGACTCCATCATCGTCAAGAAAGGCAAGATCTTGTATAGCAAGGATGTAAAACAGCCTGTTCCTGCCATGATCATAAAGACAGATGCACATGGAAATCGGACTAACAGCTATTTCCTGACATTACTGATTCCTGGTGCTACCATGAACATGAACGTGACAAACGAGGGGATAAAATTAGGCGGAGCGACATTCTACAAACAATGTCAAAACATGAAGGATGTCATTGCACCAGCCAAGAATGCCTTACAGGAGGTAGTTAGCAGGGCTATAGCACTTAGCACAGACAAGAATATCCAGAACAGGGACTCTGTATTGGGCGTCTTAAACAATGAGTATTTAGAGCGCACGAAAGATTATATGAATGCCGTACAGGACTACTATGACAAGCATAAGAGAGAGGACGGCTGCGTGGTAAGTCTGGTTCAGGAACTTCAAGACGAAAAGTACTACAACGATGCCGATGCATCCGTTAAGAATGGTATGTTCAAGGACTTCCTGGAGAGATACACTGCCCAAATGCGCAAGGAGCGTGCTGACCGCGAGGCACAGGAGAACTCTGCCAAAGAGAGTGCGTCCAAGACCGCATGCGGACAGATGTTCACGGATTTCGAGGCTGAATACGATGGCAAGATTCAGAAGTTGTCAGACTATGTCGGTCGCGGCAAGTATGTCCTGGTGGACTTCTGGGCAAGCTGGTGCGGTCCATGCAGGGCAGAAATACCAAACCTGATAAAGGTCTACAATCAGTATAAGGGTGACAGGTTTGAGGTCCTGGGCGTTGCCACATGGGACAAGCCTGAGGACACCCTGAAGGCTATCGGGCAGATGGGAATCCCCTACCCTCAGATTATCAATGCACAACAGGCTGGCAGCAAGGCATACGGCATCACGGGAATCCCACAGATTATCCTGTTCGGCCCTGACGGCACAATACTAAAGCGTGACCTGCGTGGAGAGAATATCAATGCTGCCGTAGAGGATGTGCTGAAACAATAGATTTCAATGGCGGAACCGCACAAGGGCTTACGCATGTGCAATTGCGTAATTGACAAATATATATTGCAAATGTTTGGATGTTTCGCCTAAATATTGTACCTTTGCACCGCAAAGCCGAGCCCAGATGGCGGAATTGGTAGACGCGTTGGTCTCAAACACCAATGCCGCAAGGCGT
>AUXO015299356.1_pt1 | contig 10702 bp, 6 predicted proteins | sample 768731 | NCBI WGS metagenome assembly AUXO01 (sample SAMN02715735, study PRJNA202380) | gut metagenome | biome: sheep rumen | host: Ovis aries | place: New Zealand: Palmerston North
TTTTTTAGTGAGTCTACCGCATCTTCATAGGATTCGAAAGCGATGTCGTGATACATGTTTTCTGTGGAATTGAGCGTTGGCCAACGTTTGTTGTCGTTTTTGACGGCTTTTTTTATCCGTTGAGAGACTGCTTCAATGGAATCGGGGACGTTCTTGAAGAGGTGCTTGTTTTGGGTCCAATAGCTAAGGCAACTGTTTTTAAAGGATTCGTTTTTCCAAAGCCATTTATACCATCCGAAGTTGCGCACGATCCAGTCTTTATGTCCTGTGGTCCCCGTCCTGAAAATTCCATAGGCTAGGTCAAAATCCCAGACGGGGCCCATTTTTAGGACGTCGCCCTGTTCCCATGTGGTGAAGAGGCTCCGGAGGAATCTCGCGTCGAAGTTCTTGGCAAATTCCTGGATCCAGTAGTAGCGCGCAAAGTCAAGGGTGTCAATCCAATTGGACGGAATGAAGTGGACGGTGTCTTTTTGGGCGAATTCGAATTTGCTAAAGTGCTCGGCAACGATGTCTATGGATTCTTGTGAGGGCTCTTTGGGGTATTTGATTTCAAAGAGGTTCCCGTTTTTAGTTTCAAAGAAGGGTTTGTTGTCGTGGGAGGTTGTTTTTTCGACTAAATAGCTTGCCTTGTCCTTGTTCAGGTTGACCCTGTTTTTGGATACCTTTACGGATTCGACCAAAAGGTATAGTCCTAAATACTCCCGGTTGAAAAAGACTTCGACAAATTGAGTTCTTGGAGAGTAATCGTCCCCCAGTATGGAGGCGAGCTGATAGGTCACATAATTTTTGACATGGGTCTTGTCTTTGAAATTGGCGACCAGGGCGAAATCGGTCCCTTTGGGCATTCCGAACAAACTCTGTTTTTGGTCAAAGTCGAGCTTGATTCCGTATTTGGGCATCCGAAAAGACGAATTTCCGCGGCCTCTTACGGTCAAAGTCTTGATTTCGCTGCTCGGCCCGTCTTTCTCGTAAATTTGCAATTTCGCGTTGATTAACGTTTCTTTGTCGCGAATGCCTCGGAAATCATCTGTTTCTATAACAAGGCGCGGAACGCCAGCGAATGGATATTCGCTGTCGTTGAGAGGTAAATAGTCTTGAGGACTGTTAGAAGAGTCCCATGAACAAGCAGCCAATAAAAAGCAGGCTAATATTTTTTTTGCTTGCTTCAACGGCTAATATTTGCCATACTTGTATCCGAATCCATCGGAATGGCTATGCTGGTATTTGTTGATGACAAAGCTGGCGTGAGCACTGGTATTGCCCTTGAGCAATTGGGACATGCCGTCTTGGATTGCTTCAATACCGTGTTTGTTGTATTCAATGACCATCACGATTTGAGACGCTTGGCGGCAAGCAAGTGCAGCATCGGTTACCAACATAATTGGAGGCGTGTCGACAATGATTAGGTCGTAGCGCTTTTCCAATTCGTCGATCATGTCGGAATAATGCTTGGAACCCAGGATTTCGGACGGGTTGCTGGGAACATGTCCGCAGGGTATGATAAAGAGATTCTCGACTTCAGTGCTGTGAATGACATCGTCAAGTGTTGTTTCGTGGAGCAGGAATTGTGATAGACCGTTCCCGCGTTTGATTCCGAATTCCTTATGTAGGCGGCCTTTGCGGAGGTCTGCATCAATGAGGAGCACCTTCTTGCCGAGCCCGGCGAATAGTGCAGCCAAGTTGACAGAAATAAAGCTTTTCCCGACGCCGGGGATAAGGCCGCTGATGCCGATGATGGGGCGGCAGCCTTCGTCCATGCTGAATTCGAGAGAGCTACGGAGGGCGCGGAGGGCTTCCACGGCGACATCGTCAGGTTCGACCACGGCAAGAGGCCTCGTGCCCTTGGTGCCCTTGGGATTGCCCTTCGGGACCTTGGCGTAGACGCTGTAGCCGGTTTCGCGTTCAATGAAGTGGGCGTCACGTACGCCGTTGCTGAACTTGCTCTTGATGCTGACGATGGCGGCGCCAAGCAACAATCCAAAGAAAAGCGCAATGAGAACGATCATTTTTTTCTTCGGCTTAGTTGGCCTGGAAACCTGTTCGGCAAAGTCGATGATGCGCACGGAGCCGACTTCGCCGGCGGAAACCAATTTCAACTGCTGGATGTTGTTGAGCATGGTCGTGTACATGACTTTTGCCAGTTCGACTTCGTTGCTGAGCTTTAGGACTTCTTGCTGTGTTGCGGGTAATCTTTTGGATTCGCTTGTGTTAGAAGCAAGTTCGCGTTTCAAGGCGTTTTCTTGTTCTTCATATGTCTTGATGGTGGGATGCTCAGGCTGGAACAGCCGGATTGCATCTTGTTTCTTCTGCTGAAGCACCAGAAGGTCTTGTTGCAATTTGGTGCGTTTTTCCAGGACGAGACGTGTTTCTGCATTGATGTCGACAGAGCCTACGCGGTTGCGATAGTGGTTGAAGCGCAGCATGGCGCTATCCATTTGTGCCTTGACTTCGGGGAGCTGCTTTTCAAGGAATTCCAGTGTCTTCTGGGCTTCCGCGTTGCTACGCTCTACGTTTTGACGTAGGTATGTCGTCGCAATTTCGTTCAGGATTTCTGTTGCGCGGTCGGGGTAAATGTCTTGATAGCTGAATTCAAGAATTCCGGTTTTCTTCCCTTTTTCTTTAATTTCAAATGCACTTTTAAACGCGTCAATGGCGTCAAGACGATTTTTCTTATACAGATTGAAAAATTGTCCTTTTTTTACGTTCATTCTTAAAACGCTGAAAGTTACCGTATCACCTGCATAGGGGATTTTATAGGTTTCTCCGGCATGACAGTTGTCGACAATCAATTTTTTATTGTGGTCAAGTAATTTGAATGTGAGGCTGTCTTTAACAACGGCAACCCACGGCTTGCCCCGTTCTTCTTCGGGAAGATTGTCCCAAGGAATTTCTAGCTGGACTAGCTCCATTCGGCCTTCCTTGTGCAAAAGCCTTTGCAATTTACGCGTTGGGACAGCTATGTATTGCAAGTGCATTTTGTCTACAGCATCACCGATAATCTGCCTGCTCTTGATGAGCTCGATTTCTGTTTCGGCGGGGCTGGAACTGGCAAACAGGCTTCCGAGGCCGCCCATCATGGCTCCGGCCATTCCCTTGTTACTTTTAGATTCTATTTGCAGCAGGGCATCTACCTGGTATACGGGCCTAATCCACAGGGCGACAATGACGCCAATGACTCCAGATAGGATAAGACATGGCAACATGATGTGCCAATTCTTGGCTAGGTCTTTTAGAAGGTCAAAAAGGTCGGTTTCTTCTTTTTTTGCAGATGCCATAGTATACCTTTAGCTTATATGAGCTAATTTAACAATTTCCTATACCCAGAATTTATCCGTTTCCTTGATGATGGGTATTTCCGGGAGGGATTTGTCGAGGGTCATCTCGTAAATTTTCGATGCAAAAAGAGTGTCGTGCAGGCCTAAACCGTAATTATAGTCGATAATCCTTTGATTTTCGGATTTGCGGCCGGGATCCCTGCCGGCGAGGACTTCACCGATTTCGTTGTAATCGTGGTACTGCGGGAAGAACTTGAAGTTCCTCACATGCCCGGTATCGTCTCCAAAAACGCGGTCAAAGGTGGTGTCGCAGTTCTGGAACCCGCGCATGTGTACCGGAATGATGGTGATGCCGGGAGGGAACAGGCTTTCGTCTTCTACGATAAGGCCGTTCGCGCTGGTGATGCAGCTGATGAGAACATCGACGGACTGGGCGATTTCTTTGACGTCGTCGACGATTTCAAAAGAAACATTCTTGTAGTTTTGGAAACGCTGGATAAATAGTTCCGCTTGATTCTTGTAGCGTAACAGTTTGACATCAAAATGCTTTTCGGGTTCGGCTTCAAGGATGCAGAGCAGGCTCGCTCGCGCGGTGTTGCCGAGCCCGAGCATACCATAGCGGGAAGAATCCTTTTTTCGAAGCGCCTTGGAAGAAGCGGCCGCGACCGCTCCCGTCCGCATGGTGGTAATCCAGTCGCCGTCCAATAGGGCGAGGAGGTCGCCGTTCTTGGCGTTGTACAGGAGCATGTCGCTCCCTAGGCTCGGTACGGCGCCTTCGATGCGGTGGACTTCCTTGATGCCGAAATAGCGGATGTCCGGATTGCTTTTGGATTCAGGAAGCAAGCAGGGCATCGACGTGAAGAAATCCGTGTCTGTCGGGTGTACGCTAATCTTGGCGGGTAACTGGGCTTCGCTTTTTAGTGCAAAGCTTTCGTAGATCCAGTCAGTGCATTGTTTGGGCGAAATCCCGAGGCTGCGGATAGTCTGTTCGGATATGATTCTCATACGGTGGCTCCTGCTTCCAACTCCTTGAAAGCCTTGATAAGTCGCGCGTTGTCTTCGTGGCTACGTACGGCGATGCGCATGTATTGTTTGCCGTCAAGTCCCTTCTTGTCGCTGCAGTCGCGCATGAGGATGTTGTATTTCTTCAGCATGGCGAGTACGAGCCCGTTCGCCGTGAACGGCGGGAGGATTTCGCAGAGGAAATAGTTCGCTTCCGAGGGCATGACCCGCAGGAACTTTACCTGGCGGAGTTCGTCGCCAAAACGGTCGCGTTCCGTAATGAACTGCTCGCAGGCAATCTTGTAGTCCTTTTCGTACTTGGTATAGATCTGCATGAAGAATTCGGCGAAACTATTCAGGTTCCAGATGCTCACGGTCTTTTTCATCTTGGCAATTAGCGCCTTGTCTGCGGAACAGAGGATTCCGAGACGGATGCCGGGGACCCCGTAGCTCTTGGAAATGCTCTTCATTACCACCAGGTGGGGAAAGGTTTCCAGGATTCTGTCGTCGAGGAGGGTGTTTTCTTCGTAGCCGTGGCTGAAGTCGACAAAGCTTTCGTCTACGACAAGGCGCGTCCTGTTTTCTTCGCTCCACTTCGCGAGGGCGAGAACGTCTTTCTTGGCGATGAAGTTACCCGACGGGTTGTCCGGATTGATCAACAGCAGGTTTTCGGCATGATTCTTGCCGAAGAATTCCATCAGGTCCTTGACGGAGTAGCGATAGTCGGCATTTTGCGGTACAAAGGTGACGAGGCTGTCCTTGTCGCGACGGTTCGGGTATTCCTCGAAAGTAGGACGGATAATCCCGAGCGATCCTGGGAGTTCTTCCATTAGGGCCTTGATCAGTTCGGCGGCACCGTTGCCGGGGATGATGTATTCTTCCTTGACGCCCCAGCACTTGGAAGCGAGCAGGGTGTTAACCTTCATGCCCGAGGGGTATTCACCGACCAGGGTCCTGAAGTTGGCGTTCATCTCATCGATGATGCGGGAGTTGCGGAAATACGGGTTTACCAAGTAGCAGTAGTCCAGCATTTGCGGGAAGCGCCAGAAACCGCCATAACGGCCGTAATACTTGCGGAGCACATCCTTCTCTTCGGCGAATAGGGCTTCGGCGATATCCAGGTCCTGTTTGTCGTCGATCTCGTACCACTTCTCGTTGGTGATGGGCAAGGCCTTGAGGTCGCTCTTGCTCAGGAACGATATGATGCGCAGTACATTTTCGTAGTATTCATTGTTGCCGACGGCCTTGCAGTAGGCGTCAAGGAAGGGAATGTACTTTGTCTTCGAAAAATCCTTGCTGAACTTGTAGATGTTGACCGTCTTGTAGTAGCTGCCGATTTCGCTATAGTCAAAGGCTGCCTTGGTGACGAAGTTGACGATATTGTTGTCGCGGTCGATTTTCACCATGGTGCCGTCCATCCAGGTTTCGTATTTGGCGACGAGGGCCAGGTTGGGGAACGGATTGCTCAAGAGCAAGTCGAACATCCCGTCGTCATAAATCAAGTCGCTTTCGATAAGGAGCGTATCGTCTTCTTGCAGCTGTTTTCCTGCTAGCGCGAGGGAATAGATGTTGTTCGTCTTGTCGTAAATCGGGTTGTTTACGTACTCAATCTTGAGTCCGTCGCGTTCGTTGCCGATGTAATCCTTCAGCTTCTGTCCTTCGTAGCCGATGACGATGACGACCCGGTTGAGGCTGAACTTGCTCAATTGGCGAAGCGTTCGGTCAATCAGGGGGACCCCGTTTACGGGAACCATGCATTTCGTATTGTTCTTGGTGTATTCGCCTAGGCGTTTGCCCATTCCCGCAGCGAGGATGATTGCTTGCATCTTTCCGAGCTCTCCGTTTTCTTTTGAATATAGTTTTATTTGGCTGCTTTGCGGCTAAACTTGTTGACCACGATTTCCTTGATATCCGCAAAACTCTCGTCCTTGATGACGGCGGCGATCCCGAAATACACGACCGCGGCGGTGACGATGCCTACGGCCACCTTGGCAACGCTCCCGTCAAAAGGCATGATGGCAAAATGCGTGACGACGCCCATGACGGCAATCTGGATGAATACCGGGAACAGGACCTTTAGCTGCTTCAGCTCGCCGTAGCCGAGGATCTTCCCGGTATAGTAGCAGTTGAACGAGAAGGCGACAAACTCGTAGGCGGCCTTGCCGATAACCAGGGCATATATGCCGAAGGGGAGGGTCGCGAACAGGATCGCGAAACCGATAGGTTTCTTCATGAGTTCTAGCTTGAGTACGAGGTCGGTACGTCCCTTCACGTACAGCAGGTTCAGGTTGATATGGGTGAGGGGCGAGAACATGTAGCCGAAACAGAGAACTTGCAATAGCGGCACGCAGGGCAGCCATTTCGGGCCAATCATGATTTCGATAAGCGGTTCCCCGATGACGGCGATGGTCGTAAGCACGGGGTAAAGCAGGAACAGCGGCGTCCGCAGCAGCTTGCGGTAGGCGCGGAGCAGCCTCTCGTTGTCGTCCTGCATCTTGGCGAGTACGGGGAAATTCACCTTCAGTGCCATGTCCTGCAGCGCCTGCGTGGGGAGCAGGGCGTATTCGTTGCCCCTGTTGTAGTAGCCTACATCTGCCGGAGAGAAAGCCTTGCCGATGACAAGCGTGTAGAGGTTGCCGTATATGGTGTTGATGAGGCTGGAGCAGAGCAGCTTGGAACCGAACCCGAAAAGCGACTTGAAGGATTCCTTCGAGAACATGAGCTTGGGCATCCAGCGCGAGCAGTACCAGATGCAGATGGAAGAAATAAGCTGGCCGGCAAGCGCCTGGAACACGAGTGCCCATACGCCCCATCCGAAGAACGCGAGGGTAAGGCCCACGGCACCCGTCACGAGGATGCTGATGACGGAAATGAGCGCCTGCGTCTGGAACCTGAGATCGATCGTGAGCCTTGTGCGCTGCACCGCGGTAAACCCGGTAATCACGAGCGAAAGCGCGACGACCTTCGTCACGTCTTCGAGGATGGGCATGTTGTAGAACTTCGCAATGTAGGGAGAAGCGAAGAAGAGTGCCGCATAGAATGCTATTGACACGCCTACGTTGAAGTAGAAGATGGTGCAGAAGTCCTTTTCGGTGCGGTTCTGCTTCTGGATAAGCGCGTTAGAAAGGCCGCTGTCGGTGAACGTGTTCGCGACGGCGATGAATATGGCGAGCATGCCCACGACGCCATAGTCTGTCGGGGCGAGCATGCGGGCGAGTGCGATGCCGATGGCAAAGTTGACAGCCTTGCTTACGACCTTCTCGACTCCGGTCCAGGCCATGCCGCCAATCACTTTGTTCTTTAAGCTCTCTTCTGCCATATCGGTAAAGTTACTTTTTAGCGTGTGCGGCCCGGAGTTTGGGCAGGTAATCCCTATAGGAATGTTCCGTGTCCAGAGCGGCAAACCCGCCATGGATGGTAGGGGCTTTCGCCGGTTTCATGTAGTCCCCGTAGAGGGCTTTCAGTACCTGGTCGTATCCGTTCGGTACGGGCATCTGCATGTCTTCGAACGGGAGGTATTCCGTGTCGCGGTACCATTCCCTGTCTAGCTTGCGGGTGGAGACGTACTGCATGGTGCTGAACAGCCCGATCTTGGTGACGAACTTGCGCTCGTTCACCGGGTCCTTGCGCAGCTCGTCTTCGAATGTCCGGTAGGTGCCAATGAATGAATGGAACAGGTAGTGCAGTTTGAGCTTGAGCCACTTGATCCAGGTGGAGGGGGCTCCGATGCGCACCTTGTACCCGAAAGTCTTTTTCTGCAGGTAAAACTTGAGCTTGTTGATTCGTTTCAGCTTGCGGGCGATTTTTTCTTCGCTCTCGGGAATCCCGTCCATGACGAAGATGTCTACGAAAATGCTCTGGTCGAAATCGGCGAAGATGTCGTAGGGGAGGATTGCCGCGGTGCCTTCGTATCGCAGTTGCGCATGTTCCCTCGGGTACGGGGCCTTTTCGGAATAGGCCGTCTGGAAAAAGTAGGGGTGGGTGAATTCCCTGTCGGCGATGGCGAGAAGCTTGTCGTAGTCGTCGCGAAGCATCACCATGTCGATGTCGTCGTCCCAGGGGATAAAGCCGTGGTCGCGAACGCAACCAATGAGTGTCCCGCTTGCGGCCCATATCTTGAGCCCGTTCCTGTTGCACACGTCGATGAGCTTTTTCGCCATGTCCATCTGGATGGCCCATACGCGCTTCGTCTGCGCCGTCACGGTGTAACCGTTGCGGATTTCTTCTTGCATGTCCATGTTATTTGAGATTCCTCACGGACTTGCATCCGGTATAGATTTTCCGCAATAGCGCAGGTGTATGCTTGTATTTGAACAGGCGCCACAGTTTTACGTAGGGAAACACGTGGTTGAGCATATAGCTGCCCGTCACCTTGTACATGGTCGGGCTGGCGTGCATGAGCTCTGCGTCAAAGTCGACGAGCGGGCTTATGTCGCTTACGATGCAGCGCAACAAGAAGTTTCTGTAGATGCGCAACAGGTTCTTGTGGAGGCGCTCTTGCAGGTAGGCGCGGTGTATGCTGTCGGTGTCCAGCGATTCAAACGTGTGGGCCATCGCCATGCAGACCTTCATCAGCTGTGCCTGGGACTTTGCTGCGACTGCGGGGTCCATGGTCTGTCCTTCGCGTCCCCAGAGGTAGTTGTAGAGGACGATGTCGAGATACTGGAGCGTGCTCACCGAAATCATCGGTGCGAAAATCCATTCCTGGTCGGTATACGAAACCTTCTCCGTTTGTCTGTAACCGATATGGCGCAGGTTCTCCGTCTTGTACGTGACCATGTGCATTTCCATGGAAAGTTTCGGCTTGATGGCCGAAAAGGCAAGGTCCTTGCCGGCCGTGGTGTAGAAATGCGGCGTGTCCAGGACGTTCCCGTCTTCGCCCACTTTCCTGTAGTCGGTAATGACAAGGTCCACGTCGGTTCTGCCCAGGAAATCTACCAGTTTTTCGAGGCTGGCAGTATCGAAACTGTCGTCGGCATCCAGGATCTTTACGTATTTGCCGGAAGCTTCTTGGAGCCCGCGGTTGATGCACGACCCGTAATTTCCGTTTTCCTTGCTGATGACGCGGAATGTTTCCGGGTGCTGTGCCTGGAATTTCTGGGCGATGGCTTCCGAACCGTCTGTGGCGCCGTCGATGACGACGAGCGCTTCCAGGCTTTCCATTGTCTTTTCATCGGCGACCAGCGAGGACAGGCACTTTTCCAGGTACCGTTCCATGTTGTAGGTCGGGATGATTATTGTGAGCGATTTGCGCATCGGTTCGGGCCTTTGTCAATTTCGTCAAATATAATTTTTTTCTAATATGTTTGCGATGAAGAAGTTTGCAGTTAGTATTTTGGCGTTTTGCGCCGCCGCTTTTGCGTATATTCCCGGCGAATCCCGCTTTGTTTCGCTGGAAGGCGACCATGGCCTCTTTGCGAACCCGGCGGGTCTTGCCGCGTTCGATTCCTGGGGCGCGCTAGTCGATTACCAGTTCGATGACGGTATTTCCGCTTTCCGCGTCGGTGGCAATCTCGACCACTGGGGAGTTTCTTTTGACTATAGGCAGGATGGCGAGGGTTTTGACGAGTCCCGTTGGAACCTGGTCCATTCGACGGATTTGCTGAATCGCTACCTGTTCCTCGGCAGTCGTTTCACGGCTTTCAGGAGCGCCGATTTTGGCGGCACGGAGTGGATGTATTCCTTGGGGGCGATGATTCGTCCGTTCCGGAACGTGTCGCTCGGCTATTCCTGCGACAACCTGCTCTATGTGGGGCCCGAGTCCATGAAGCGGGTGCACAATGTCGGTGCGACATTGAGGCTCGGCCGCAGTTTTGGCGTAAGCTATGATCTGGAAGACTGGGAAGAGCACCGGCTCCTCCTGGAAATGGAACTGTACAACCTCCGCGTCGGTTTCAAGCTGCCTATCTATGGCGATGACGACAAGTACACGATTACGCTGTCTTCGTCCTTCGGCGGATACACGGACATGTCGGTAAAGGTCTTTGACGATTTCTTGCCTAAGGGCGGCTCCATGGGAATCCACAGGGCGCGTAATCCGCGTGCGACATTCTCGGCACAGATCGTGCGCGTCCCGCTTAACATGCAGGTTTCAGAAGTCGAAGACGAATTCGCGTTTTTCCGCAGGAATTCCATCGGCATCTTGAAGGTGCGCAACCTGTTCGAACATCTTTTTAACGACCCCTCGTGCGGCCTTGTCGTCCTCGACTTTTCGGGATACAGGGGCAACCTCGGCGTGTCTGCCGAAATCAACCGCATGGTGCAGAGGCACAAGGCTCGTGGCGGCAAGGTGGTAGCCTATCTTGACGATGTCCGTCCTTCTGTATTGCTGGCCGCATCGTCTGCCGACAGGATCGTTGTCGAGCCGTCCGCCCATTTCACGTGGCGGGGCCTTGGCGGTGGCGTCTTGTTCTACAAGGGTCTTC
>AUXO012871594.1_pt1 | contig 10701 bp, 10 predicted proteins | sample 768731 | NCBI WGS metagenome assembly AUXO01 (sample SAMN02715735, study PRJNA202380) | gut metagenome | biome: sheep rumen | host: Ovis aries | place: New Zealand: Palmerston North
ACTACAGGTTTCAGTATATCACCAGAATTATGGGACAACACAACACAGAGGATTGTATTGTCCTTTGACGGAAAAGCCGTTTTCAACAGCAAGGGCGTTAGTGCGAAGATGCTTAATGCGAAATTGAAGAAAATTGACTCATTTTTCTCGGATCTGGAAAATGCCCTATGGGCTAATCATGAGAAAGTTGGTAATCTGAAGACCATTTTCAAAGATGAATTCGGAAAGGAGAAACCCATTGAAACGAAAGAGGAAGTGAACGAATTTTATGCCGTCTATGACAAATTCAGGGAAGAGACGGCCATCCAGAACGATTGGAGTGAATCCACAATCAAGAAATTCAAGACTCTAAGAAATCATCTGGAGGGTTTTGCTCCAGACCTGAACTTCGACGAATTGACCGAAGATGGACTTAACAGATTCCTGGACTATCTCAGGGATAAGTGTGAATTTCGCAACACTTCCATCTTGAAGACCCTGAAATTGTTAAAGTGGTTCCTCCGTTGGGCTGTAGCCCATGGCTATTGTCAGCAGACTGCATTTGTCACTTATGTTCCCAAATTAAAGACTACTGAGAGAAAGATCATTTTCTTGGATTGGGATGAGCTGATGAAAGTCTATCATTTTCAATTTCCTGAATTCGGAAAGACAATCAGGCTTTTCGATGTCAATGGAGACGAGTACGAGAAAAGCGTTGCCGTTGGTCCGGAAACATTAGGACACGTACGGGACGTGTTCTGCTTCTGCTGCTTCACGAGTTTGCGATACTCTGATGCAGCAAATCTCAAAAAGGCAAATGTTTTCCCTGGCTACATACAAATAACAACTGTCAAGACTCATGATTTGCTTAGGATAGAATTGAATGATTATGCCCAGGCCATATTGGATAAATACAAGGACTCGAAGTTTCCACACGGTCTGGTTCTGCCTATCATCAGTAACCAGCGTATGAATGAGTACTTGAAGGAAATGGGAGAAATCTGTGGATTGAATGCCCCTGAGACCATCACCTATTATAAAGGAAACAAGCGAATAGACGAGGTGTATCCGAAGTGGGCACTACTCGGCACACATGCTGGCCGTCGCACTTTCATCTGCAATGCCTTGATGATGGGAATACCTCCCCAGGTCATAATGAAGTGGACAGGACACAGTGACTATAAGGCCATGAAACCGTACATCGACATTACGGACAGTGCGAAGGCTGATGCGATGAAGAAATTTAATAAATAAAGAAGGTGAAGTATGACAAATTTAATACTGACTATGGCATGTCCGACTTGATGTCATAGAAAGGATTTTTATTAAAAGAGATTTCTTTCAGGTTTACTTACTTGTTGCTTTTAATTCCGCATTCTCACGCTTTAATGCTTCGACTTCATTCCTCAATCGCTCGTTTTCTATTGTAAGTTCCTCGAAACGTCTTAACAAGTATGTTTGATGCTGCAGCATTGCTTTTTCATCGGAATCAGGAATTTCTTCATAGAAGTCATGGAAGAAATTATAATTCAATATCAGAGAAATGTTAGCAAGTTTATCGGTATCAAAAGAGGTCTTTTTCAGAATCTTACTTATATCAGGCTGTGTAACGCCAAGCCGTGCAGCGAAATCAGTCTGCGTCATTTTTATGGCCTTCATCTGTCTTTCGATATGTAATCCCAAATCAGGTATGCCTATAGTATAATTACCGTCAGTATAAACTTCATCATTACAGAACGCAGCAAAAAAATTATATCCTAATACCATACAGATGTCAAAAAGCCGATCAGTTTCAATAGACTTTTTCTTCAGTAGTCTGTTGAGATAAGCACTATCCACTTTAAGATCACGGGCTAACTTTGCCTGGGATATTCCATTGTTTTTGAGATACCCAAGAATCATGTTACCTGCATGGATATCTGGTATAGAGATGACTTCTTGCCCCATGTTTATGTTAATTATTACTAATTAATCAATATTTTATTGTCGTTTGATGAATAATTATAAATGATATGTCTATATTTGCACCCAGAATCCACATATTCTTGGAAGCATTGTTGACATCGGTAATTAAAATTTCGGTGCAAATATACAAAAAAAGTCGGAATAATCCACCTATAAAAATAAAATATATGAATACAGCATTTCAAATTACAGATGACACTCCGGTGGCGATGTTGACAGTCGGCCAACAGAAACAGATGATAGCGTCTGCCGTGCAGGAAGCCGTCCAAGCCATGCTTGGCAATAGTGGTAATCCCCCAAAATCAATTAATGTACCCGAAAAGAGATATGTATATGGCATTTCTGGCATTGCATCTCTTTTTAAGGTTTCGTATGTAACTGCTTCAAAACTTAAGGAAGGGGTACTTAAGCCTGCCGTTTTCCAACAAGGGCGCAAGATTATGTGTGATGCTGATCTTGCGATAGATTTGTTTCGCAAGAACTCACAGGAAAACAAATAGAGTGAAGCAAAATTAGTTTTTACTGATTACTTAACTGAAAGAAAATATGAGTAAAGTTGAAAATAAAACTTTTGTTTTACATGATGAAGAGATCGAGATTCATGTACTCGGCACTCTTGTCTGGTCGTGTGGGGATGGAAACTTTGACACATTTTTTGAGGCAAAACTGACAAAGGAGCTGTTCTTCTATCCTCAGAATGCCACAATCTTTGAGATTGTCGGCAACCTGATAAAGTCTGGTATCAAGCCTGAGCCGATTACCATTATGGACTGGGTAAATACACACAACATTCCTAACATCGATCCAGCGAGTGTCATTGTGAGGACAGAGTGGCAACCAGGTCAGGAAGTCAATTTCTACCAACACGTTCGCATTCTCCGTGACCTTGCTCTTCGACGTAAGCTACAGGCATTGGCTCAATATCTTTCCAGTGGAAGTAACGATCCAACTATTGACACGACGAAGATGGTTCAGGAGATTGAGAGTCTGAAAGCCGATGCTGCAGCAATGGTTTTCAGTGCCTTTTCCCCCTTCTTCAAGGGAGTCGGTAAGGACAGGATTCGTGAGTTGTTACTTGCCAGGGGGCAGAATCTCTCCACTGGCTATCGCTTCGGCACAGAGGAGTTGATGATCCCGCCGAAGGCCCTCACCTTCATCGTCGGTGCCACTGGTCACTGTAAGAGTACCTTCCTCTCCAACCTTGCCCTGCGGGTATGCGACTTATATCCTGAGAAGAAGATTCTCTACATCAGCTATGAGGAGGCCCTGGAGAGTGTTTATGTAAATTTGCTGAATATATATGCCAAGTTGGATCTTGGCGAAAATAACAGGAACATAATCACTAACCACACCATTGCCGGAGGCGACATCAACAAACTTCAAAAGGTCAGCCGTCAGGAATATGATGACTACCGCCAGTTTTTAGAGAACAAGCAGAACATGGTCGAGTTTGCTGAAAAAGAGGCCGAGTTTTATAAGCTGGTGGAGGATGGCCGACTGAACATCCAATATGTCGACTTCGCCGTTGACACGCTCAGCTCCTACATCATAGAGATGCGTCGTAAGGGCCTATGTGACATTGCCTTCATCGACTATGTGCAATTGCTTAACGCCCCCATCAGAAGCAAGTACCGGTCCAGAGAGGATGAACTGAAGGAAATCTGTATCAGTCTGAAGAACCTGGCCGTCGATGAAGAGTATGGTCTTCCCCTTGTCTTCGGTGCGCAGTTCAATCGTCAGGTGAAATCGGCCAAAGACCTTTTGCCCACGAATATCGGCGAGGCCGGTGACATCGAACGCATAGCCAATACCATCGTTGCCCTCTGGAACTGTCAGAAGACCGAAGAGCCAATCAATGAAAAGGCCGATGAAGAAATCTGCAAGTACCAGGGCACCAAGACCTACAACGAGAGTGCCATTTTCGCGAAGATCCTGAAGCGTCGCGGCTTTGCAAGCGGCTTCTCCGGTACATTTCCCTTTGAGGGGAATACCGGGCGTATCCTTGATAGGGGTGACGCAACCACTGAAGAAATTAATTATTCTTTAGTATAAAATAAAGAAGTAGCATGACAAAGAGATTACCTATAAAGAGAAAAAACGAATATGGTTACTTTGGCGCCATTGTGAACGACTGCTTCATCGACGGTGCCAAAGGAAGTCCTTCCGTTCTTTATAGTGATCTCGCCCCAGAAGAACAAGAAGTTTGGAAAATCTTTGCGGAACAGAATAAGCTTAATACCGTCGAGTTCTATGAAAAGGATGGAACTCAAATTAAAGTTTCCAGACTGCAGACTTTCATTATAATGAAACTGCAAGAGAAATACAATAAAGAGATAGAAAACAACTATGACACGAAGAAGAAAAACTGGATGAAGAGCGGCACTGGTGATGAACCTGAGAACTGGGGGCTCGTTCATGTTACAGCCGTGGGGTTAGCTAAGGAGATATTTGGTAAGAGTAATGGAGTGAATCTTAAACTTGTGAGAGATGCTATCAAAGGGCTCCGAAATAAACCAGGTTATTTACGCTATTATGTTAAAGATAAAAGAACCGGAAAGTTGATTCCAAGAATTGAATATTCCTCTCTTCTTATATCGTATGGTATTGATATTACTGATCGTCGAATAAGAGATTTTAACTGGGTACGGTTACATCCTATTTTTTTTAGTGTTATTAAAAACAGATTCATATATAACAAGTATTTTACTGAAAAAATGAGTGAGCACTATCATTATACTGTTCCGTCCATGCCGTCGATGATACTGTTTAGGCAACTAACAAAATTTGGAAATAATAAAGATTGTACTACTATACAATTTTATGCATCTACCCTTATGAACATTGTATGTCATAGAGAGTATGTTAAACGACAAATAAAAGAATGTAGAGCATATATTAAGGACGCTTGCGAGATGTGCAAGGCCGTAGGTATTATAAATGATTACAAGGATAATGTTATTGGAGAAACTGGTGAAATAAAATACCAGTTCGACTTGAACCTTAAGTTCTTTAGAAATATTAAAGATGAAAATGTTGAATCATGAGCACATCAGTTATTGAACAAAACCGTCTGGAAATTCTACCCTCGCAAAAATGGGGTAGGTTTTGGGGCAGAAACCCTCAAAAAAGGGGTAGGTTTTGGGGCAAAATGGGGTTACTTTTGGGGCAGAATGGGGTAGGTTTTGGGGCAAAACAATTTTACAACACCCTGATTAGCAACTGTTTACGACACCATTTTTCTCTAATTATTATATTAATTAAAGTTCTAAACAACTTTAATTATATAGAAACAGCCACCCAAAATTTTGAGATTTTGGGGTCTGTTTCTTGCTGCCCTGCGGTTCCGTACATTTGGGACGTTGTCTCTGTCTGCAGGGTTTTGATTCCAGATAAAGTGTTTTTAAAATAATAGTTATATGGCGAAGACAATAGAACAACTCAAAGAGCAAACGGCACAGTACGCTATCGAGCACATCACGGGCAAAGGAATGCATACCGGCATTGCTTGGTTCCGTGACTCATTCAACGAATACTGCGAAGCGATAGGTGCCAACGAGTTCAATCCTGATGATATCTGTTTTGAACTTGATGAACTGGTGGATAACTTGAAAAAAGCCCCTTGGGTGGCAGAGATCGCTTTGAAGTCTGCAGACAGTCGCACAACGGAGGATATAGATCGTGTTGTAAATGACTTTATCTGCGAATATTGGTTGATGCAGCCGGAAGAGGTGACCACTAAGAACGTGGCCGACGTTCTGAAGGTCGCAGATCCGCTCAGCCATCGTCACCTCGTAGGTCAGAAGGTGGCCATAGACTGCATCCATGCCCTTGATCAGGAGCAGTTGCATCGTCTCGATAATATTCTGAGAGACCTTGAAAAGAATCCCAACCTTGGCCAGTCCAAAGGGATAGGACGATAATAAATATTATATATTACAATATGGAAAAAGAAAATGTTATACAGAAAATCCAGAAGCTGCTGAAGCTCCAGTATGGTGCTGAGAGAATCGGGAGTACCGGCGAGGCATATCAGGCAGCGAAGATGGTACGGAAGCTGCTGATGGAATACAACCTTTCCATGAGTGATATCGATACCTCTGACGGGGAACAGAAGCTTTCCATGTCGAAGTCGGAGGAACTGGCAGGGAATGACCGATACGGGAACCACTGGAAATTTCGACTCCTGGGAGTGATCGCTTGTAACAATCTGTGTTCAGCATACCAACGTGTCAGCGGAAAGATGTTCGTCATTGGTACCGAAGAGAACGTAACCATCGTGCAAGAGTTCTACAAGTATCTGGTGAAGGTATTCCGCAGACTGGCCAAGGAACACTGGGAAAGGAAGTGCAAGGAGTGGGAGCTACAGGGATATAATGTAGAGTACATCCTGTTTGCCGATAAGACCATTGAGAATAAGTTCTTCCGTTCCTATCTGGAGGGTGTTTCTGTAGGTCTGCAGGAGAACTATGACAGTCTGAAGCCAACCTCAGAGGAAACGGCTCTGGTGGTATGCCATCAGGAGGCGATAGACGAATATGTGAAGGAGAACTTCACGATGAACGATAAGAAGCACCGTACCAGACGGCGTGAGTTATATGGTGATGCATATGCCCTTGGTGCCGCCGACGGGCGGGCTGTCAGTCTGAACAGGCAATTATCCAGTAAGGTTGAAGAGGGGACTCTTTTTTTTGCCCCGAACACGTAATATATAATCAATAATATATAATATGAAAAGTCAAGTTATTGTTTTTGCTAATCAAAAAGGTGGTGTAGGTAAGTCAACCCTGAGTCTGCTCTTGGGTAACTACCTGAATTGGAAAAAAGAGAAAGTCTGCATTATCGACACCGATCTGCAGCAGACCGTAGTTGGTATCCGCAAGGATGATTTGGAGTTTTATAGTGATGCTGCTCCGTATGCCATTCAGGGGTTTGATATCAGTACCCCGGAAGTGATGCAGCAACTCATGGATAATTCCAGAGAATTTGAAGGCTATGTATTGATGGATGCACCAGGTAACATGAATCAGGATGGCCTGGTTCCGATGTTCACCAATGCAGACTATATCATCTGCCCGTTCCGTTATGACAAAGCGACATTGTCTTCTACAGGTGATTTTGTTCGAGCTCTGCAGAAGATCCGTCAAGCATACCCTCAAATGAAGGCGCAGATCCTGTTTATTCCGAACAACATTAACCGTAAGGGTAATCTTGAAGAGAAGAAGATGTGGAAACAGGTTGCTGACATGTTCAATATGATTGGCCTGGTGCTTCCACCTATTCCATCCAGAGCTGCATTAGAGAGGATTAATTCTTATGATATCACATCTTCTCAACGGGAGTTGGTGAGAGAGACCTTTGAAAAAATAATCAATACAACGAAAGGAGAATGATTATGTCAAAAGATAATAATGAAGTTATTCTCCCCGGTGGCATCACGGGGTTGATGAAGAATGTGCAAGGCAGAGACGGATCAGAAGAAACTAAACCAACTGAAAGAAAGAGTGAGGCTCCTATCTATCTTCCTGAGAGACGATCTGCAGGCAGGCCGAAAGTTCACGTAAGACCTTTAGAGCGTACCAGTATTACTCTCGACCCAGAGGTGATGGGGAAACTGCGCTCCCTGGCATTGAACACAGGCCGACAACTTAACAGTATTATTGAGGAATCTCTGGAGTCATATTTCGAGTCATACGAGAAAAAGAACGGTGAGATCGTCATACCTGAGATTTATCGTAAGACGTAATATATATTATATAATATTTATTATATCCGTTAGGAGTTCAGATTGTCTTGTTTATGTTAATTTAAGACTTTGCGATTTTAAGAAGATAGTCATTCCGCAGGAATGGCTACCTTTGCAGTCTAAACCCGTTGGCGCGGTTGTTGCTGTTCCAATTGAGTTCCTGCCTGGATACGGTTTTGTGTTGAAACATGTAACGGACGGTTGAGCTGCTGTTGATTGATGAGGTCTGCAGTACTGGAATAGTCCCCTTCACTGGTTGGAGGGGGTTTTAAGAAACAAAGGAATTGTATAATTATAGATAATAATAGAAGGGAATTATGCCAAATAATTACGACACATCGATAACACAATACGGCATTCAGGCTTTCAGGGATCGAGAAGCCAAAGAAGAATACCTTGACGGTCTAACCCGGCATCTTTCGAGCATGAAAGTATCAGGTAAGCCGGTTGACGAATCAATTCTTGTTAGTAAAGATCTCCAGTACGGCGCAGAATTGTTTGGTCTACAGGAGTTTTCCCCGAAAGTTCAGTCTGACATTCTCCTCAGCTTGGCATATTTCCGTTCCCCTGCCTTTCAGGAAAGAGTCGAGACCTCGCTAGGCTATGCTCCAGGGGCGGAAATGATCGCACAAGACGCAGAGACATACAATGCTGTTGTCGAACGTGCCAGGGAGGCATATAGTGATATCTCGTTTGAGGTGACGGATAATATAAGGGAAAGCCAAACCATGATAACAATTGATGGCAAGACGGTTGTTCAAATCCCTGATGGCAACGATCAACACGAGCTTGATTCAAAGCTATATAGTTCACTGGGGGTCACGACCCACGAAATTGCACATTATATTTATAACAGCGCTGCAACGGATGCTATTAATCCAGGCGTATACCATCAGGGTGAAGGGGAATCGCTTATACCATCAAAGAGCTACGGTAAGGATAATAGCCCATATAATCGGATCAATGAAAGCAACCCCGGCAGAGATCGGGTAGCCGAGTGGTATAAGCAAAAAGACCTCGAACGGGTCAGGGATTTGTACGAGGGCGGCATTCTGTCCAAATACAGATACGATGAATACGTACAGCGAATTTCTGGTATGTCGCCGGAACAACTGGCTGAACACGAGAATGTGGATGTAAAGCTCAAACATGACAATACTGGATTCGAGCGTGCTGCCGACGTACACGCCGCACGTATGATTATGCTTCAGGAAGGCATCTGGAATCCGTTCAGCGGTGAACCGTTGAAGAGAGAACACGTCGATGAGTTTCAGAAGAGACATCCTGACAGTCGGATTTTCGAGTATTGGAATAGTAGGGAAGCCACCTATTTTCTCAATACCATTGCCCGGAATGAGGGGAAGCAAAACCCCGAATTTGGGCCACAGAAAAACCTGTATGAGTTCATCAAGAATTTTGATGCAGAAAAATTCATGGGCCAACTCGGTCAATATGCCTCTGTCATGACAGGAAAAGATGTACAAAACTCAACATCAGTAGAGGAAACTCGACAGGCTTATACGGAAGTTCAGGACACCGTACGCGCTAATCATCTGTCTGCTGAAAAGTTGAAAGCCATAACAGCCATGAACTACGAGTGCCAAATGGAGCTAAATAATAGTAGCGAGCAGCCACGGCAGGTAACTTACAGAGTATAACATATGGTAGAAGATAAGAATATCAAACAGCTTGCCGAGGTGGAATACTGCCTACGCAAGTATTATCAGGAAAACCTTTCAGGTATCTTGAGCAAAGTTGTCAAGGATGTCAAGGATAAGCAACAGAAGGAGATGTTGGAAATATCCGGCAGGGAGAATGCTGCCAACGCCTTTATCCCTGCCTCTGCACAGTCTCTCAATATTCACAATGAGGCTCACAGAATGCCATGGGGTAGCAGGACCACTGATGATATGATACAGATAGCCGTCAGGGAAATGTTCAAGAATTCCAAGACTGCTCATGACCTAGGCATTATGGCAGGAGTATGGAGGCTACGCGCTATTGAGAGACTTGGAGTAGAAAAGTACCAGGAATTGTCTTCTGGCGCGGCTACGGGTGACTTGGCTATGGATATTGTACTGTCACGTTTGAATGATCAGATGATTGATCAGATGGCCAGATGTGACCTACCTTCAGGAACATTGGACTATATAGCCAAGAAAGGGTTTGAAGAATCCTTGCTTGGTATGGCCAGCAGGGTAACCCAGAATTTGTCACTGTCCGACTCACAGGTAAAGGACATGGTGGAAAAGATGTACGGTCCTTCAGCAACTACGATCTTCGCAGGAAAAGCATTGTCTTTTGTCATTGACGCTCCGACTTATTTCATCGGCGGTGGAAGTGCCAGGTCTTTGACGCTGCTTGCCGGTGCCGATGCCGCAATAAAGACATATGAGAGTTATAGTGAGTGGCAGAAGTCTAAGGAGGGGACTCAGAAGGAGTTCTCCAAAATTTTCTTCGGAGATGAGAATGGCATGTCCAATGTGACAGCAGAGAGCCTTAAGGTCAAAGGTGGTGATTCAGACACCGTGAGTGTGATCAACTCCAAACTGAATAACAAGTTGCGCCTACCGTTCAACTATCAGAATGCGAAATCCAATATCGGTCAGTTCATTGCCTTGTGTGACGGCAACGGCTCCTACGCCAGTGAGTTGGTGACGGCATTCCTCTCAGAGAAGGGCCTTGCCTACCTTCCCCAGAAGAAGGTGCCTGAGTGGATGATGCGCAAATGTTCCGAGGATATGTGCATCAAGAACGCGGGCTATTACCTCTCTATCGCCGATGAGATGAACAAAAAAGGGCTGTCGCATATCAAGGTCGGCTCCAGGGACATGACCATGAAGCAGGTCGTCCAGCAGGCCTATGACTATTCCAGGGCCGCAGACCTGAAACACAAGACTGCTCCGCTGTCCGAGACAGATCAGCTTCTGGAGCGTTTGAACGATAACGAGGCGCATATGAAATCCGTCGGCCTTCTTCCCGAAGACCGGAACGAGCAGCCTTCTGACGTGTCG
>AUXO015939671.1_pt1 | contig 10700 bp, 8 predicted proteins | sample 768731 | NCBI WGS metagenome assembly AUXO01 (sample SAMN02715735, study PRJNA202380) | gut metagenome | biome: sheep rumen | host: Ovis aries | place: New Zealand: Palmerston North
ATAGCAGGAGGCTGTCTTTCCGGAAGGGCATGACGTTGGGGTTGTCCATGGTGAATTTGACGAAGAGGAATCCGAGTATGAATCCGAGTGTGAGGCTTCCTGAGTCGCCCATGAAGATTTTTCGGTTTTTGCTTTCTTCTCCCCAGATGTTGAAGTAGAGATAGGGTATGAGCACGCCCATGAGTCCGGCTATGAGTATGCCGTATGTCCATACCCCTTCGCGCATGAAGCAGAGCAGGAATCCGCCGAGTGCGATGAGTGAGAGTGAGGCTGCGAGCCCGTCGATGCCGTCGATGAGGTTGATGGCATTGGTGATGAATACGATGATGAAAACGGTGAGCGGTGCGCCTATCCAGAATGGTATTTCGTAGATGCCGAAGAGTCCGTAGAAGTTGTTGATGTAGAGTTTTGAGATGGGCATGAGGCATGCTGCGAGAATCTGGACGGTGAATTTCGTTCCGGCTCCGAGTCCTATGAGGTCGTCGATGATTCCGATGGCGTATATCATGATGAGGCTGATGACGAACATGGTGGTCCACATGCTGAGTGTGATGTGCTGGTCGGAGAGGAATGAGTGGACGCTGACGGCGAGCAGGAGTGTGAGCATCATGCTTGGCAGGAATGTGATGCCTCCGAGTCTGGGTATGGCGTTGTTGTGTATTTTTCGTGAGTTAGGTATGTCGTAGAGGTTTTTCTTCTCGCAATAGTTGAGTATTTGCGGAATCATGATGAATCCGCAGACGGCGCTGAACGCAAATGCTATGATGATGATGGTAGTGATGCCCATGTGTCTTGTTTTTTTTATAATATAACTCGCAAGCTGTTTGAATATTGTTTAGGGGTGAAAATATTTGTGGCGGATTTATTGGTGTGGTTGTATTTGGTATGTATTGATAAAAGAAATATTCGGATGAAATATAATATGTGGTGTTGTGATGCGTTATATTAAAAAAAAGTATTTTGAAGGTTTCTGTCATAACGGTTACTTATAATTGTGGCTCTACGTTGGGGGACACGATAAAGTCTGTTTTGTCACAGACTTACAAGGATATTGAATATTTGATCATAGATGGCGGTTCAACGGATCATACCCTTGATGTGATAAAAGAATATGAGCCGATGTTTGGAGGAAAATTGTATTGGCTTTCAGAAAAGGATGGGGGAATATATGATGCGATGAATAAGGGGATAAGCAGGGCGACGGGTGATATTGTGGGTTTTTTGAACAGTGATGACTTCTATACTTCTGATGATGTCCTGCAACGTGTTGTGTCTGCATTTAGAAGTACCCCTCAGTTGGAAGCCGTATATGGTGATGTTCATTTTATTCGTGATGCGCAGCCCGAGAAGGTTGTGCGCTACTACAGTTCCAAGCCTTTCCGTCCCCTTTGGCTCCGCTTTGGTTTCATGCCGGCTCATCCGTCCTTTTACTGCCGTCGTAGCGTCTATGACAAGGCTGGACTATACAAGACCGACTATGCCATCGGCAGCGATTACGAGATGATGGTTCGTCTTTTCATGGTGCATAAGATTAATGCCAGCTATCTGCCTATGGATTTCGTAACCATGCGGACGGGTGGTGTCAGTACCAGGAATGCCAGGAGCCGGATGCAACTTATCAAGGATGATGTCCGCGGCTGTCGTGAGAATGGTGTTTATACTAATACGCTTATGATATGTTTGAAGTTCTTTTATAAAATATTTGAACTCAAATGGTTTTAGTGTTTCTATAAAAAATCCTTTTCATTATATTCCAAATGAGATAGAGACGATATGAAATTTTAAAGGCGGTGGTCGTCGTGTTGTTTAGCCCACCTTTAGACGTGTTCTTTTCATGTCTTCGGTATTGGATAAGTTTTTGATTTGTAATATGTACATTATAAAAGAATTTTGCAATGAGAAACAGCCAATTGTCATGTGTGCATTTTTTGTGGTTTTTAGGGAATGGTAGTGCTTTCTGAACAACTTCTTTTCTACATGCCATACAGCATCCGAGATAACCGAATTTGAAGATGTTTCCCCAAAAACTTTTGTATGGATGTCGCAAGGAGAAGAATGAATCTCCAATTATTTTGCCTTGTTTGTCAATAAGTATAGCGTCCGAAACGACCATGGCATATTCAGATAGGAGTGACAAACAATATTGTACTTTATTCTGCAGCCAAATGTCGTCTTGGTCGGCTAAAAAAATATAATCGCCTTTAGCATGCTTTAGCGCATTTTCAAAATTTGGAGTATATCCATGTTCCCCATGATTTTTGTAAAAATGTATGAGAGGCGACTGCATGGATTGTATGATTTCCTCAGTCTGATCGATTGATCCATCGTCAGAAACAATAATTTCATCATCGGGAGAAAGTTGTCTTAAAATGGATTCTAATTGTTCTCTAATGTATAGAGCTCCATTGTATGTAGTAACACAAACAGAAATCATAATATATATGTGTTGTTTCTAATTTTTCCTAATGCGCTGATAGAATAGTTCTGAATATATATCTGTTGGGCATTGATGGCCAGTGTCTGTCTCAGATTCTTGTCGTTCCTTAGTCTGTCTATGGCTTTTGCAAATTCTTCTGCAGAATCGGCGATTAAACAGGATTCGCCATGCTTGAAGTTTAATCCTTCAACTCCGACAGATGTTGTTATGATAGGCATACACATAGCTGCTCCTTCTAAGATTTTCATTCTCATACCACTACCAGTAAGTATTGGGACAAGCATGATGGATCCATTTATATTTTCCTCTAGGTGTTCGACATACCCCATAATATTGACATTTATCATATTATTGTTATATCTGTTTGTCCATCCAGTTCCAATAATATTCAAATGAATTTTTTCTTTTAGGTGCTTACTGACAGCTTCAGTCAACCATTCAATTCCCTCTTGATTGGGGAGGTGGTGGTGTGCTCCAATAAACACAAATTTTCCATCCCATTCTTTATAGGATGTGATTTGGGTGCTGATAGCTGCTGGTGATACCATGACGTTTGTAACTACTCCGTCTTTTATTAAGATGGATTTGTCTGTAGGTGTTAAGGTTACGACGGTATCGTATAAGTTCATGTCTGCTATTTCTTGATGGAATATGGCTCTTTTTAGTTCTTCTTCTTTTTGTGTGATACTTAGATCCTTAAGATACCTTTCATTACGTATATATCTGATTTCGTGTTGTATATATATTTTTTTTGCGTGATGGGATATGTATTTGACAATAGGCAGATTTGGGAAAAATTCAACTTGTATGATATCTGCGTTACATGATTGTGCAGTGCGGTTAACGAATGATATAAAGTGGTTTGAAAAATATGTTCCGTAGGGTTTTAATGCCCGTTCAACTAAAAAATGTTTGTTGCGTGGAATAAAGATTAGTTTTAAAGCTCGAACAATTTTGTCCCTAAGAAATTTAGGATATGTCAGTTGCCAAACATATCTATAAGGTTTGAAATCTACTTCAGGCCAAACATTTTTCAGATGTTTTAAATGCCTGATTTTATTATGTCCGTTTTCCGGAAATAGAAATGTAATATGATGTAACTTCCGCAGATAATCGATCATATTGTATTGTGCTTGCGCTCCTCCAGTATTGAGAGGGTATGGAAGGACGTCTGATATTATTAATATGTTCATGTTATACAAAGTTGTTGAATTTGTCAATATCGTATGGATTGTCTCTTTGTGCATCAATTAAATCTAAGAGCTTCTCAGATTCTTTCTCGCTTACTTTTCTGCAAAAGAATGCCCGACTGTTAATGACAAAATCAAAGTCTAACTCGTTGAGATTGTATGGTCTGTAATCTGTTGATACCGGTCGGTGAGGATGCCAACTGATATATCGAAGTGGATCTTGTGTTTTGATATTCAACTTTTTGGAATGTTGTTTTAAAAGTGTGATAAAAATATGCTCATCGGGAGATGCTGTATGATTAAATCTTTGTAAATACTTAGGATGCTTGTCTATATAATCAAGTACGAATTTTGTGGTTTCGTATGACCAGCTAAACCACTGCCATCCGCCTGTATAGTAAGGAATAGGTGAACGCCGATAAAAAATAGAGATAAGCTTGCCCAGTCTAATTTTTTTATATACTTTAGCGAAGAAGGTAGAAGTGTTATTGAAATGAAATTCATTAGCACATATTTTGTAGTTCTTTTCCATTGATTTAGCCAATTCATCATCATCAGCATAAATGAAACTTTGATCAGTATTTTCAAAGAATTGGTCAAATTGCAGGTTAGACCTTAAAGGATAATCTTGTCCACTAATCAAATGATAATAATCAAATGAAACAGTAAAAGAAAATGCCTCTTTCAATAAAGCTAATTCTGCAAAAACAATACTTATTCCTGCGTGGTATACTTTTATTCCATTATGAAGAAAATAAACATTGCTAATGCCATTGCTCGCATGAATATACTCGTCTATATTTGGTGTTTTTTTGTCAACATGAATGAAAAAGAAGTGATTTTCTTTTTCCAGTACTTTTAGTATTCGTGCTAAAAGTTTAGGCTGCTTATGCGCCAAAATAAGAAATGCATGATTTTTCATAATTGCTTAATTTTCATATTTTTGGTGGATAAATAATCTCTCTTCGTATGACTTTGTTCCGAATAGAATGTTATCATATTCTGCAGTGGGAAAATTTGTGGTTCCTATAATTTTTAGAATACAGTATATGGAGAGAAAAGCGATAAATAATCTCCTGTTATTTCCAATAGAGAAACATTTTGGTAAATCATACCATAAAATCCAGTATGCAAAAATAAAGAGGGTTGACATTCTTTGGCTGATAACTTGAAATTCGCTCAGATAGAAAAACATGATGAAGTAGGCAATAAAAGAATTGATAAATATTTTATTTTCTTCTCTTATTGCTACCAGTTTGTTATAATAGCATAAAATCAAGGTGCCTGTAATAAGTCTTTCTAAATACCCAATAGAAATAGTAGTGGTTAATTCTGACATTTTCCCTTCAGAATAAGCTTCTATCATATATCTCAGACGCTCTCCCGTGCTTCCGATTATTAAAGATATAATGCTCATGAATACAGGTATGTGAAATAGGAAAATAAGGTTGCCAAGAACAAATAATATTATATAGAGCCATTTATTACACTTTTTGTGAAAAAAGAAGTATAGCGGAAAAAAGATGATGGATGATATGTGAAAGGACAAAGCTAATAGACACATGAAAAAATAGGGTGTCGCTTTCCTTGCCTCCAAATATCCTAAAGCATTGACAAAAATTAATAGAGAAATAGAGTTGCGCATGAGGTTTGCATTCATTATATGTCCGCCAAAAACCAAATACAATGCAAGTGCAAGTGGGAGATACTTCGTGCGGTTTCGGAAAAAATAGACAAGGAGTGAGGTGTTAATACAAATACAGATGAAAACAAAAAAAATGTAATTGTCAATAATACTTTTGCACAAGCACATTAGAAAGGTAAAGCCCGGTTCAAAATTCCATCCTCTTTGAATCTTGAAAAGGTTGATGTTAATGTTATCCCATGAGCATTTTTGAAATGCAGGGTAATAATTTATCCAGTCGTCATGAATGAATCCCCTGAAGCCATAAAAAAATATAATGACAGCAATACATATATAAGCAATGTTCTTCTTGGTATTCTCCTCTGTCTTGTCTGAGTATGAAAGAAGAGCACAGATTCCAAGAAAAACAATAAGCAATATATATGGAAAAGAATAGGTCATTATTTTTTTCTGTTATTCCAATATTTTAAAACAGGTTCTTTCAAATATAAAATCCAAATCACGTCAGCGATGATACCGAAGAAGATGAAAAGAAGCACGATGTGTGACCTTGGTGTGCTGGAAGCTCTGATAGGTACAGAGGAACTTTGAATGACAGTGAAAACAGGGGTCTTTTCTTGGACTTTTGCTTTTGCCATTTGCAATTGTTGAGAAAGCTGTTTATACATATTGTACATTAATTGCATCTCATTTTCTAATTCCTCTTGTTTAGATCGATATGACTGTAAGATTAAATCCTCATTGGCATCAGCATATGAACCATAAACTTGCCTTGATTTGACATAGCGCTCTTTTGCTTCATTAAAAAGATTCTGAGTGTATTCCAAATCATTTCTGGCTTTCTTTGTACGATATATAGTAATATATTCTTTAAGCATACTTTGTACCGTGTCGGCAATGGTTGCAGCAACAAGAGGATCTGTATCTTTAACTCTAATAGTTATAACGCTGGTTTTTTTATCAACTAGGCACGTGACATTTGATTTAATGAGATTGCAGATTTCATATTGTGTGGTAGTTAATTGAAATGTATTGATTTTATTATTATCTCCACCTTCTTCAGATGGTGAAATAAGTGCAGATAGCCAAATTTGTGGATAACTCCAAAATGGAATTTTTTGGTCATTTACCAAATGCTCAAAGTACGTTTTTTGAGTATTGTCTTTTTGTAAACGCACTTTAATATTAAATAGTTTGGTGACAAAATCAGAAGATGCTACGACTTCTGGATAAATTTCAGGAAAGATGGCATCAACAGATGACCCCGATGAACTTAAGTCAACGCCAACCATCGAAGCAAGGTCACTTAAATTGGCTGCCATACCGCCAGAACTTGTGATTTCAGGCGCAAGTAATACTTGCGCAGTATATGTTTTTTGTGTACTAAGGGCAAAGATAATGCCCATAATCATAAATGTTAAGACAAAAAATGCTAACGAAATCTTATTTTGCAAGATTTTTTTTGCAACACCTATGATGTCAATCTCTCTGCTTTTATTATTTGCCATATTTGTTATAATTTTATTTCCAAAGACAATTATAGTTTAAATGATGAGTTCTGACTCCAATTTTTTTTGCTGGTATTCCTGCAACGATATCATAATCATTTACATCTTTTGTTACGACAGCACCTGCACAAACAACAGCTCCTTTTCCAATTGTGACACCTTGAAGTATGGTGCAGCCAACGCCTAGCCAAGCATATTCTTTAATGTGGATGGGATGGAAAACGCCATGGAATGTCGGTGAGTTGACATCATGTCCTCCCGTGATGAGGTTAACATTATACGATACAGAAACATTATCCTCAATCTCAATACTGCCTCTTGCATCAATAGTACACCCCCGATTGATATGAGAATGTTTTCCAATTTTAAGTAGATTAGCATTTATTATATAATTCTTCTTCATAATATATGAATTCTGGTCAATTTTTGCGCCTAAAGCTCTGAAGATACACTTTCGGAGTGTCCAAGATGGAAGAACTGGTAGGATGTCATTAATTAAAAAATCCAACAAAAATGTTCTGAACCATTTATAAAACGGACTTGTTAATATGAAAATAGTAATACATGATCTAATGAAAAAGGCAAATTTTGTGATTGAGAAAGAGCCATTGGACGTTATTTTGTAATTGTACCAAAGGTTTAGATATTGGTGATTGGATATTCCTTCTTTCAAGTAAGCTTCAAGCATTACATCAACTTTCTGAAATTTGTGCCCAGTTCGATATAAACGGTGTATCAGTTCCCAGTCTAAAGAATAACCTAGTTTTTTTGATTTGCTAATGTCAAAAAGGTTTTTCTTCTGGATATCCGAGCGAATCAGTGAGGAGCCATGGCGGAAAATAGGACGTGTCTCTAAAAATGTTGTATCCGATGACGCTATAATTCTTTTGTCGAAGACTTTGTCAACCTCAATGCTATTCCCATAAATAATATGTGTTTCCTCCTGAATGTCAGACAGCATGCAGTTTTGGAGAGAGAACTCATCAACATATCTATCCCCAGAATTTAAGAAGTTTATCCACTCTCCTGTCGCATGATGGATTCCTTTATTCATCGCATCGTATATGCCTTCATCTTTTTCAGAGCACCAATATGAGAGATACTGTTGATATTCTTTTATGATATCAACGGTTCCGTCGGTACTTCCTCCATCAATAATGATATATTCTTTGTTTTCCCACTTTTGGGTGAGAAAGCTTTCAATGGTTTTCCTGATGTTTCCTGCATCATTGAAAACAACGGTAATAACGCTTATCTTGTCTTTTTTTATTTGTTCCAAATTCCTGTTGCTTTTTGTTTTATAATTAATCTACATTGATAAAAATGAATGAGACTCATGGCAGCATAACTTGCAGCCATGCACCATATAATTCCTTCAACGCCAAGTGATTTGCCTAAAAGTAAAACTGATAGAACATATAGTAGGGTAATAATGACGGAAGTTAAAATCTGCACGAATATTTTGTTTGTGCTATTAATCAGATAAGTTACACAATTGTTTAAATTGAAGAAAGATACGTACACTAAAACACATAATGAAATTGAAAATGGAATGTTAATGCTGTTTCCCACCCATATCCCATAAAAGGTTTTTGAAAAAAGAAGTAAAACACCCCCCACAAGGAAAGATATTCCCCAAAGTTTTAAGGCATAATTAAATTTTCGTTGTACCCAGATGAAATCATTCTTAACAAAGGCATCGGTGTAAGCGTTCCATAATGGAGAAATAATAATAGTGTATAGAATAGTAAGTATGTAAAAATACTTATATGCGATATTGTAGATTGTTACGCTCTCTGGTCCGGCATATTGTGTAATAAATACATTGGACCCTCCAAAAATAACTAAACAACTTGTCGTTTGAATGAAAAAGAAACCAATACCTTTATAGATAATTTGTTTTCCGTAGGACATGTCAAAATAGCGAAGCTTTGGGCTTAGTTTTGGGTGTTGCCGAAAAACAATCAATGCAGCAAAAAGATAAACGAGGATAGGTGATATAATAAAAATGGCTACAATGTTTAACAGGCTATGTGAGCTTGTCTTAGAGACAAGAAAAATGAAACATAAGGCAATTAGGTTTCCTAAAATAAGTAACAACTCATATACTGCATATTTTTGTAAAGCAACATATATGAGCCCGATATTTTTTACCACAAAAATGATAAGAGTACCAATAATGGCAGTTAGCAGGATAATTCTAAACTCGTTATTACTTATAGCATTTGTATTGAAAATACTATTTAGATCTAAAGAGAAAGATAGTCCAATGAAAACTAATCCTAAAAGAGCAGAAATAAAAGCGGTAAGGAGTAGTGTTGTGGTAATATATGTGCGACCTTTTTCATAATCTCCACTAGAGATGGCTTCTGTTAAATAAGTTCTCATCCCATTTCCTAATCCGATATCGAAGAATGAGAACCACAATAGAATTGAGGACAGGGTCATCCAAATTCCGTATTGCTCAGTGTTCAAATATTCAATAGTAATAGGAACTAAAAGAAAGGAAACAAATACCCCAAGAGTCTTCAACCCGGCAGTCAAGACAATGTTCTTTCGAAGATTCGTGTCCCGAACATTATTTGTTATGTTGTTGAAAAGTCTTTTCATCGAAGAGATTGGGTTTGTTGGAAATTCATGTTTTCTAAATATTGTTCTGCTGTCGTTCCTTCACTGATGTTCATTTTTTCTCGCTGGATGATGGTCATGGCTTTCTCAAAATTCCCATTGCAATAAGCTGTTTCCAAATTGCGATTTAGCTGAAGATATAAAGGCTGAAGATAAACAAGATTTACTCTTCTTCTGATTTCCTCGTTTTCTGCTTTTTTTCTCGCTTTTTCTAAAAGATTAAGCGACTCATTAATAAAACTTTCAGAATAAAGTATATCATTAGGATGTGTGTTTATAAATAGATGAATATTAGGAGTAATGAGTTTTTGACAGAGAGCAAAATACTTGTAAACATATTTAGCTGCCTTGCCATAATAAACATCGATAAACTCTTTGGCAATGCTATCAACCTCTTGATTTGGATTCCAAAGCAGTTTCGATATAGTGTACAATTTTAATGCATCAAATTCTCCACCGGGAGTTTGGTAAGATCCAAGTTCAAAAACGACAGAACTTCCATGTTCAATAAACGTTTTAATGTTTGGAGCAAGGACGTTAAAATTGGGCCATGGCATAATATAATGACTAAAATCAACTACATAATCCCAAATATATAGATTGTCTGTAAGTTGAGACCATGTTTTTAAGTCATTGATGAATGGTTGGTTCATCTTACAGGTGGAATTTATTGGATGCCCAAAACAACATCCAATTGAGCAAAGCCTGACTAATATGTTTTTTCTTGGCAAAATATTTGTTGGGGCATGTTGGGTATATTGATATGCAAGCGTACTAATATATTTGTTTGGAAACTCTTCAGAAATGGCATCAGCTATCTGATTGACAAACCAAATCCAAATCCCGGAATGTCCACCATACATTTGTTCTATTTTGTGACACTCATTGCATTCACAGAAAAGTTGATTGTCATTTTGAGAAACATCGTAGCACCAGTAATTTGGATACTTTCTTATTTCTGCTTTCAAGTTTTCAATAGTTGTGGTTAATAGTTGTTTGTTCGACAAACACAGCTGCCCGTTTGCTATACGCTGATTATTCCTTAGGCTGAAATATTCAGGGTGGCTTTTGAAATATTTTTTTGGCGGAATCAAGACCTCAGATGTGTGGACACCCCAAGTTCTTTTTAGGGTTCCATAAGTATGTGGGATATATTTTGATGTAACATTTTGACGAAAATATTTAATGGAAAAATCACTGTCGTCAACCTGAGAATATAGGAAATATCGATACTTCACAGCTGGTTTTTCCGAGTGGTTTAAAATCCCGAGAGAAACGGTCTTCCGGGGAGG
>AUXO017610845.1_pt1 | contig 10700 bp, 9 predicted proteins | sample 768731 | NCBI WGS metagenome assembly AUXO01 (sample SAMN02715735, study PRJNA202380) | gut metagenome | biome: sheep rumen | host: Ovis aries | place: New Zealand: Palmerston North
CGCGATATCAATATTGCCTTCGTGAATGAGTTGAGTAAGATTTTCAACAAGATGGGCATCGATACCCTTGACGTGTTGGAAGCTGCAGGCACTAAGTGGAACTTTTTGCCTTTCCGTCCAGGACTGGTGGGCGGCCACTGCATCGGTGTGGATCCCTATTATCTGGCCCAGTGCGCCAAACGCTATGGCTACAACCCTGAAATCATCCTCGCTGGTCGTAGGATGAACGACGGTATGGGCGAGTATGTGGCCACCGAGACTATTAAGTTGATGCTGAAGAAAGGCATTCAAGTGTTACACAGTAACATTCTTATCCTCGGTTTTACCTTTAAGGAGAACTGTCCTGACGTACGCAATACGAAAGTTATAGATATTTACAATGCTCTCAAGGAATACAATGTGAATATTACCGTTTACGACCCTTGGGCGAATCCCGAACAAGTTTATAAGGAATATGGCATCACCGTTGTCTCTCAACTCTCATCTCTTAGCTCTCAACTCTTTGATGCGGCCATCGCGGCTGTAGCACATAAGAAGTTTGAGGGTTTAGATATACTTGGATTGCTAAAGGAGAAACATGTGGTGTTTGATGTGAAGTGCACATTGGAGAGGAAGATGGTGGATGGGAGATTGTAAAAACAGGCTTATAAAGTCACCATGTAAACGCATATGCTCTCATGAGACCTAAGCAAATTGTATCACATCTTAAAGGTGAAAACACTAAAACGCTGACCAAGAATTTCTCGGCCTTGGCAATTTTGCAATTGTTGCGCTATTTCATCCCCCTCATTGTACTGCCATACGTTACACCCATTATTGGTTTGGAGCATTTCGGGGAGATAGCAATCGCAACGAGTTTTACACTGATCGTGCAAGTTTTTGTCAATTATAGTTTTAGTTTTATGGGTGCTCGCGACATTGCTCGCAATCGTGATGACAAGGATAAGGTTTCCGAAATTGTTTCCAAAACAATTTTTGCCTATATAGGAATTTATGCCATTATGTTGGTGCTTTCTTTTCTCCTCATAATATTAGTTCCTAAGTTCCAATCAATTTGGCTACTGATTTCCATCAATTTATTGACACCTATCTTTTCGGCCATGGTATGCGAATGGTTTTTCCAGGGAATTGAGAAAATGCATAACATCACTATAGTCAATACATTGTCAAGGGTTTTCTTTTTGGTTCTGGTGTTTGTTTTGATAAAAAAGGAAGACGATTACATATTATTTCCAGTTTGTGAGGTTTTAGGGCACATTCTGGCGGGTTTGTATTCTATTATTGTGATGACAACAAAATACAAGTGCAAAATCCATTTTCCAGGGATTAATACCATTTTAGACTATATAAAACAAGGCAAAGACCTTTTCCTCAACCAATCGTGTGTTTTATTGTTCAATAGATTGCCAAATATTCTATTGGGTAACATTTCGGGAAGTTCTGCGGCGGGTCTCTATCATGCTGCTTTTAGGTTACAAGATGCAGGATACCATGGAGTGGATACTTTGAATCGCACATTTTTCCCATTTTTGGCTCGACGCATGGACAAACATAAGGCTTACCGCCGCATTAATCTGATGTTTGCCTTGTCCATTGCTATCGTTTTGTTTGTCTTTGCGCCGTTTTTCGTTCGACTATTATACGCACCCGACTTTGCTCCTGCCGTCAGATTATTGCGTATATTGTCCTTTTCCATTTTGTTTTTGGGTATCAGTAGTGCATACGGAGTCAATCATTTGCTACTCATTGGCGAGGAAAAACTGGTACGCAACATCACTTTCTGTGTGACAGGAGGAGGGTTATTGCTTCTTTTGCTTATGATTCGTTTGTTTAATGAAACAGGCGCGTCTCTCACCATGGTGATAGTCAATGCCTCTTTTGCCTTGTCTTATTTCATCGCATCGAAAAAGGTTAAACACAAAACTGAAACACAACGAGATGGCGCGAACCAATAAGATAACAAACGCTTTCATTCTTTTCCTTCTTCAACCTTTTATGGGTTTTTTAGCCTCCCTAAAGGTTATAACCACAAAAGGAGGGCAGTTCATTTTCATAGCCTTTGCCACCTTGTGGGGCTATGCACAGTCCTTCACATACACACCAGCCGATGTTTATCGATTGGGAGCCTCTTTCTGTCAGTATGGAATTTACGATTTCTCAACAATCGTTTCTTTATTTATGGAAGGCAAGGCGATCGATGGCTATTTGTTGGTCGTCAATTTCATCGTACATCAGTTCTCGAACAATGCAAAAGTTTATTTTGCTTGCCTTGGTTTTATTTACGGTTGGTTTTGTTATGGTGTCGTGGCATCACTTGTGAAAGAGAAAAGCAATGGTGATAGCAAGTTTTTGGTGCATATCTTGATACTACTTTTTGCGACTTCAAGTTTTGCCAACCTCTCCATGCCACGCTATTGGACGGCAGCATGGATATCAGCACTCGTTTTCCTAAAAATCACACAAGGGAAGAAACGATGGGCATGGGGCGCAGTGGTTTTGTCTTTGATTCATTTCTCATACGTTCCAATCGTTGTTGCCTTGATGGCCGTTGCATTTGCCAACAAGCCCTTGTCGAATCTGCCCAAAGTGCTGTTTTGGGTTGTGTGCATTATGTTTCTGCTGTCGTTTGTGATGCCCGAAACTGTGATTGCCCGATTGTTGCCTGAGGACATGATGAATGAAAACGCCAAGTTGGCTTCAAAATACGGGTATGTCAGTGGTGAGGGTGGCGATGATATGTTTGTCAAAGAGGTGAGTGCTTATAGGGAAGCAAATGGCATAGTGACGAGGCTGTTCCACTTTTTAATGAAGGCTGGCAGTTTCTTGCTGCTTGTTTATTTTCATGTGCGTAGAAACACGATTCGTAACGACAATAAAGTTTGGAACACTTATATCGCGGCCTTGTGCGTCGCTTTTGTGGCCTATTTCATGAGCATTATCCCAAGTACGGGTTGGCGCTATATCAATGTTCTTTGGCTTTACCTTTGCATCCTTTTGTATAGGTATTATGACATTTTCAGGCCTAAAAAGTTCGGCAACATCACGATGGCATTGTATGCCATGAACATCTATACCATTTCATTTATGTTTTATGTGACATACAGGACGGTAGATTTGTTGCTGTTTTATGCGCCCTTGCCTTTTGTGATCATTCACGGAATAGGTTTCCCGCCTGTCCAGTTCGTTTAACGAAAACTATCATTCTTTATGGAGATAAAAATATCATTTGCAGGTGATTTGATGTGCAAATTACCGCAACTTCAGGCATCAGCCACAGGGAACACTTATGACTTTGAGGCAGTTTTTGGAAAGATCGGCAATGTGTTCAAAAACAGCGATTATGTCGTAGGCAACATGGAAACACCGCTTGCCGGCCCTGAATTGGGCTACACGAAAACCGCCACTAACTTCAATGCCCCGATTGAGTTTGCCCAGGCAGCCCAAAAAGCCGGTTTCGATTTCTTTGCCATTGCCAACAACCATTGCCTTGACAGAGGAATTGAAGGTCTTTTCAACACTATCGACAATCTGAAGAGAATCAACGCTGATTTTACAGGAGGCTATAAGACAACTGAGGATTCTTTTGCCCCCTTCATAAAAACGATTGATGGACTACGGATAGCCATCCTTTCATACACTTATGGCACCAACTCGGAATGGCTCGGCAATGAATTGGACGAGGCTCACAGGGATTGCGTCGATTTGTTCCGAAAACAGGACGCCTTCTCCGCTCCCACTCCTGGGCGTTTTTCTTCTTTGATAAATCCGATTAAGAGTTTTGCAAAAAACCATCTTCCTCAATCCATTCGCGAGAAAATCAAACCCATCGTAATAGAGGATTGCGTGAAATCAGCACAAGTGCTGCCGTGTGATGAGTATTACGATGAGAAACTGCAAGAGAAGATCCGCTTGGCAAGATATAACTCGGATGTCGTCATTATGTATATGCATTCAGGCGGACAATTCAACAGCAAAGTGGGAGAGTTCACCAAATCGCTGGCTCACCGCCTTGTCGACTACGGATGCGATTATGTAATAGGCTCTCACCCACATTGCGTATTGAATTACGAGATCTACAAGGATCATTTTATTGCCTATTCTTTGGGAAACTTCTGTTATACCCCGAAGTATGGCTATCATTATGATGGCGTCTATTCCGATTATTCGGTGATTGTAAACCTTTATTTTGATACGAGCGAAAAGAAGTTGGCAAGAAAAACCGTCTGTGTCACCAAAACGGTTTTGGAAACCGATGGTAATAGTGTGGTTTATCCAGTTTCTCTGTTGGCAAAGCAAGTTTCCGAAAAGCAAAAACTACAATTGGAGAAAGATGTACGATGCGTTTTGCAAAGATTTTTCGGGAAAGATATAGGGTGGGACTTCTTGCAAGAAGAAACAGACATTGTTGCATAGAACCTAAACTCATTTTGCACAAGTTAATAATAGCCTATGAACAAATATGTATTGAAAATCAACGGTCTGTATGACCGTGTGCTATCTGCCGCCATCGGACGCAACGAAAGGAAAAAACTCTACCGATTCATCGACAACCACAAGGAATGGTTTGCCGAAAAGCCCAAAGGCTGTGCCGATTGGAAAGAAAAATGGTCAGTGTTAGGCTCGACTGACGAGGTGTTCTATCGTTGGTATAGCAATTTTATTGGCGAGGATTTGAATATCCTACCCGATGACTTGATGCACAATGTCATTGAGCCGATCCTCAATCCTATGCGGTTTCGGGGCCTTTATGCCGATAAGAACATGTTTGATAAGTTGCTGAAGCCTTGTTTCGATGAAACTGTAATGCCTAAAACTATATATAGAAGCATTAGGGGAGGGCTCTTTGATTGTGATTATTTTGTTATTTCAAAAGAGCAAGCTGAAACTATTGTTCAAGAATCAGACGCGGCTTTCCTTGTTGCCAAGCCAACGGTTGACTCATCAAGTGGAAACAGTATTCTGTTTTTTGACAAAAGAACAGACGGTTATTATTCAAGGGATAATAACATAAGACTGAATGCAGATGTATTGTATAGGAGATTAGGTGCAGATTATATTTTACAAGAAGGTCAACTGCAGTCAAATGAAATGGGAGTGTTCAATCAGACTTCCATCAATACTCTTCGCGTTGCAACCTATTTTTCGATGGAAAGCCAAAAACCTGTCGTTTTGAACGGGGTTCTTCGCGTTGGTAAAACTGGCTCATTTGTTGACAATGCCCATGCTGGTGGATGTCTGATAGGGATTAGGGAAGATGGTAGGTTGCAAAACTTTTGTAGCGACCAATTTGGCAACCGTTTTGTAGAATTCAATGGCATTGATTTCTCGAAACAAAGTTTTGTCATTCCCAATTATGAAAGTGCAAAGCAATTCGCCCAAAATGTGGCTGCCTGCCTGCCTCATCAACGGATTTTGGCATTGGATATTATGCTTGACCAAAACAACAAGCCTAAACTCATAGAATTCAATAATTACGCTTTTGGTGTATGGGCTTTTCAACAAACTGTAGGGACGATTTTCGGCGACTATACAGATGAAGTCATAGATTACTGCAAGGCGCACAAGAAGGAAACGACAAGGATATATTTGACGTATTAAATCTTAGATAAATGAGAGTTCTCATCAACCAACGGCCAGGGCCGCAACATTCCACTTCGTGGGTAAACCCATGGGAGGAATATTTGAAAGATAATAGTATTCCCTACGATAAGAAAGACCTTTTCGCAGTGGATGCCATCGAAACGTTAAAGAACTACAATATTTTGCTATGGCACTTCGGGCAATACAGTTGGGCCGATATGCTCGAAACACGAAGCATCCTCTACTCCGCCAGAATGATGGGGCTGAAAGTGTTTCCTGATTTCAACGATGCATGGCACTTCGACGACAAGGTGGCCGAGATGTACGCCCTGCAAGCCGTTGGGGCACCAATTCCCAAGTCACAGGTCTATTATACCATGCCAGACTTGAAAAAGGCTTTGGACGAAGGAAAGATAGATTTCCCTATAGTGGCCAAACTGCGCACGGGCAGCGGTTCGCATAACGTGAAACTCATCCACAGCCACGCGCAACTGCTGCGTTACGCACGCCGTATGTTCGGTCGTGGGTTCGACCCTGCGCCGAGTCTGCTGTACAAGACTTCATCCAACATTCGCTCATCGCACGACAAGGCCACCTTTATGGCCAAGCTGAAACGTGCGCCTGAGTTTTTGCGTACACGAAGGAATGCCAAGCAGTTCCCAAACGAAAAGGGATATGTTTATCTTCAAGAGTTTATACCCAGCGACGGCTACGACATGAAGATTGTGGTTGTGGGTGATAAGCTTTCTGGCTTGTATCGTCCTATCCGCAGCCACGATTTCCGCGCCTCGGGCGGCGGCGAAGTGCTTTATGACAAAGAGAAGTTCACCGAAAACATCATCAAGTCGGCCTTTGCCACGGCTGATTCCATCGGTTTCAAATGCGTGGGCTTCGACTATGTGGTGGACAACCGCACGGGCGAAGGAAAGATTGTGGAAATGAGTTACGGTTTCTCACATACGGCTGTGATGGGGCTTGGCGGTTGGTTTGACCGCGAATGCCAGTGGCACGAGGGAGCGCTGAATGCCCCGGCCGAATTGCTTAAAAACCTGATTGCTGAAACCAATGAATAAAACTATACTCATCCTCACCAACAGCATCGGTGGGCTTTACTCGTTCCGCAAGGAGGTGGTGAAGGCTATCGTGGATGCAGGGTATGAGGTGACTATTTCAGTACCAGAAATGGTGACGAAAGCGAATTATTTCACCGAGATTGGATGCAAGGTGGAGTTGATAGACTTTAATAGGAGGGGGACTAACCCTGTCGCAGACCTGAAGTTAATGTCACGCTATCGTAAATTGATAAAGCAACTTAAGCCGATAGCCGCCTTGACTTATACCATCAAACCGAATATCTATGGAGGTATGGCTGCTCGATTATGTGGCGTTCCTCAGTTGGCGAATGTTACAGGTCTAGGTGATGCGGTAGAGAATGGAGGCTGGATGCAGAAATTGACTTTAATCTTATACAAGATAGGGTTGTGTAAGGCACGGCAGATTTTCTTCCAAAACGAGAGTAACAGGAACTACTGCATCGATAAAGGTATCGCAACGGATAGTTCGGTACTATTGCCAGGATCTGGTGTGAACCTGCAACATCATACATATCAAGCATACCCTACGGATGAAGGGAAGGTTCGATTCCTGTTTATAGGCCGTATGCTTAAGGATAAGGGCATCGAGGAGTATTTCGAAGCTGCCAAAGTGATAAAAGGGATGTATCCGAACACAGAGTTTCAGATTCTGGGTAATGTGGAGGGTAATTACCAGGATAAGTTGGACGCATTGACCAAAGAAGGTATAGTGAATCATCTTGGAACGACCACCGATGTTCGACCATACATCGGCGCTGTGGAATGCACCGTGATGCCCTCCTACCACGAGGGAATGTCGAATGTGAATTTGGAAAGTGCTGCCAACGGTCGGCCCGTCATCACGACTGATGTGCCTGGGTGTCGTGAAACAGTGGATGACGGTGTGACCGGCTTCCTGGTCAAACCCCGGGATGCCGCGTCGCTGACAGAAGGCGTGGAACGCTTCCTTGCCCTGTCCTATAGCGAAAAGGTTTTGATGGGGCAGGCAGGAAGGAAGAAGGTTGAGCGGGAATTTGATAGGAAGATCGTTGTCGAAGCTTATTTGAACGAAATAAATACGATAACAAATGTATAAACACTTCATCAAACGGCTCTTCGACCTCATCATCTCCGGCATCGGCCTGCTGCTGATTGGCTGGCTGCTGGTATTAATCGCCATATTCTTGTACTTCGCCAACAAAGGCGCCGGAGCCTTCTTTTTACAAGAACGTCCAGGCAAGGATGAGAAGATTTTCAAAGTCATCAAGTTCAAGACGATGACGGATGAACTGGATTCGAATGGCAATCTGCTGCCAGATGAGAAGCGCTTGACTAAAGTCGGAAGATTTGTGCGTTCTACTTCCATTGACGAATTGCCCCAATTGATCAACGTCTTCAAAGGCGATATGTCGTTGATTGGGCCAAGGCCTTTACTGGTACAATATCTGCCACTTTACAATGAGGAACAGAAACGTCGTCACGAGGTGAGACCGGGAATCTCTGGATGGGCGCAGTGCCACGGGCGCAATGCTATCTCTTGGAAAGAGAAGTTTGAATTAGATGTCTGGTATGTGGATCATTGTACGCTTTGGACAGATATTAAAGTGATATTTGTAACCATCAAAAACGTGCTGATGCGGAAAGACATCAATTCGGCAACAGCTGCTACGATGGAAGCATTTAACGGAAAAAATTAGTGTTATGAAAGATATAGCAATTTATGGCGCAGGAGGCTTCGGCCGTGAAGTCTTGACATTGATTCAGGACATCAATAAGGCAGTCTTAACTTATCGTATTGTCGGTTTTTTTGATGATGGTCATCAAAAAGGTGAGGTGATAAATGGTTACCCGGTATTGGGAAAAAGTGAAGACTTGAATAATTGGTCCACACCAATATGTGTGGCAGTTTCGATTGGTTTACCCAAAATAAAGAAAATAGTATTGGATAAAATACACAATAAAAATGTCTCTTTCCCGACCCTTATTCATCCATCAGTAATCATAGGTGATCCTAAATATGTTGAAATAGGAAAGGGTTGCATAATTTGTGCAGGCGTCATTATTACGACCAATATCACAATCAAGGATTATGTAATCCTTAATTTACAATGTACTGTTGGACACGATGTGGTTATTAAGAATTATTCAGCCTTTATGCCTGCCTGTAATATTTCAGGTGAAGTCTGTATAGATGAAGGTGTTTATTGTGGAACTGGGGTGAAAATAATTAACCAGACTTCAATTGGTGAATATTCTATTATAGGAGCGGGTGCAGTTGTCACCAAGCCTATCCCTGGTCATTGTACTGCGGTGGGAGTGCCGGCAAAACCGATAAAAAACAAATAACAATCAAAATGGATGTAGAGAATAAATATGGGACGTTGAGTGCTCAGGAGGGTTTGCTGGAATTATTAAAAGAATTCCACACTTTCTGTGTTCAGAATGGAATACAATATAGTTTAGCATACGGTTCCTTGCTTGGTGCTATTCGTCATAAGGGCTTTATTCCTTGGGATGACGATCTGGATGTGTTTGTTGACCGAGAGAATTATAACCGTTTGGTTCAGGTTTTGGAACATTGTGAGAACTTAAAAGTGGAAAGGAATAGTGTGAATTCGCTTTGGGTAGATAGGGTGAGAAGAAGGTTGAAGGAATCAGATGGCAAATACGAACCTACACTAGACGTCCTGGTGTTGGATAATGTTCCTGAAAAAGTAATCAAAAGAAATGTGAAGCTATTCCTAATACTGATGCTACAAGGAATGATAAAACCTTCGCCAAGTTTTGATAAGGGTTCTTTCATTTTGAAAATTTGTAGTGTTGTTACTTTTGGATTGGGAAAAATGTTCCCCATTCAGTGGAAGAAAAAATGGTACAGGAGAGTAAGTCAGATTGGTAATTCTTCAAAGTCGAGCCAAATCGCAAATTATAATGGTGAATATTCAGATTTAAGTAGATGTTATCCAAGTAATATGATGAATCATATTGTGGAGCATAAGTTTGAGGATACGCAAGCTTTTATAGTTGAGGATTATGATATGTGTTTAACCACACAATTCGGTGATTATATGACACCTCCAAAGGAAAATGATCGTAGGCCGGCTCACGGTGGGGGAGAAATAATTGACTGTTGAAGAAGATGTAGATAAATAGAAAAACTGATGGGAAAAGTCTGTTTTCGCGCGAAAACTCGATGATATTGAGAGGTGTGGCAATCGTTTTTATCGTGTCGCATCATTTCCTGCATCCCTTTCCCGTTGGATTTTCAGAAGAGAATGAAATGTAGTTCTCTATTTAAAAAGCTAATGCGTTTTTCGGTTCAATTAAATGCTGAATGAGCCCGTTAACGTGTCGGTCAATGTGGTTTTATATGTCACCTTGTCGCTAGGAATGGTTATAATTGGCTTTTGGTGAAGATGTTTCAAAAAACGTATAAGATAAAAATAAATTGAATCCAATGCTTAATTTCACAGTGGGGCCCGTACAATCAAGTGATGCAGTTCGGGCAATTGGTGCCGAACAGGTGCCATATTTCAGAACGGCAGAGTTTTCACAACTTATGCTGGAAAACGAACGACTCATAAAGAAGTTTGCGCATACTACCAATGATAGCAGGGTGGTGTTTATGACTTGTTCAGGGTCGGGGGGTATGGAAACTGCCATTATGAACTGTCTTACCAAGCAGGACAAGGCTTTGGTCATTAATGGAGGATCTTTTGGTGAGCGTTTTGTGGAATTACTCACTCTTCACGAAATTCCATTCACAGAAATCAAACTGGAGCACGGCAAGGCCTTAAAGCCAGAACACCTTGCTCCATACGAAGGCAAAGGTTATACTGCTTTTCTTTTACAAAAGCACGAAACCTCAACAGGGGTACATTATGACATTGATATAGTCAGTGACTTCTGCAAGCGAAACCATTGTTTTCTGATCGTAGATACCATTAGCACGTTTCTCTGCGACCCATTTGATATGGCTGCATTGGAGGCAGGTGTGATGATAACGGGTTCTCAGAAGGCCTTGGCTTGCCCCCCGGGAATTGCTGT
>AUXO012077789.1_pt1 | contig 10699 bp, 10 predicted proteins | sample 768731 | NCBI WGS metagenome assembly AUXO01 (sample SAMN02715735, study PRJNA202380) | gut metagenome | biome: sheep rumen | host: Ovis aries | place: New Zealand: Palmerston North
CATCCTAGTAACTTATTTGTCGCTGACTTCGTCGGTAACCCAGCCATTAACTTCATTGAAGCCAAGGGTATTCAGAACGCCGAAGGCAATCTTGTACTGAAGATGTTTGATGATACAAACGCTGAGTTCATCTTCAATGAAAAGACTGACATTAAGAGCTGGTATGCTGCTCAGGAAGATCTTGATAGAAAACATAAGGAACTTCAGGAAATGAAAGCTCAGCAGAAGGGTTATGTTGAAAAAGGCAATAAGGATACCGTATTCAAGTATCATGTTGCGATGATCAACGAAAATGAAGACTATGGTGATGAAGTTGAACTGACTAATGAAGATTATGTTATCGGCATTAGACCTGAAATGGTTGAAATTACTCCTGACGGAAAGGTAGATGGTGAAATCTATTCATCAATGCCTACTGGCATGGAAACAACTGTCAGAGTTGCCATTGGCAATTATCTGTTAACAGGTGTAATGTTTGGCGGCGTAGTATATTCACTTGGCCAGAAGACAAAAGTTGACTTCAAGGGAAATGAGGCTATCTTATTCAGTCGTAAGAACGGCAGAATCATTGGCTTAGGTTCAATTGAAGTAAAATAACATTCATTTATTAAATAATGCTAAAGGGCAGAGTGATCTGCCCTTTGTTTTAGATGAAAAGAGTCAAACATCGGAGAGAGCATGGGCATTAAAACTGTTCCTGTTTACTATTGTGGTTTTTTACCGACAGAACAATTGGAAACAAGGCTCCCGACGCATGATTTTTCCGGGCTAACAGTTCCCGGGGAAAATTTGGCTTAACTGGCACTTAAACATAAATGATTCTTCTCATGATTGTTTAAACTTTTAATTAAACGTGAGCCCAGGTGAGCAGTCACCTGGGTTTTCATTTGCAGGGGCATTAATATAAAGCAGTCAGAGGTGATAGGGTATAATAAGATATATATTTAAAAGATATTTACAATAAATGATAGATATTTCTTATTTTTACTTGATTTTGCAACCGATATAATGAAAATGTAAGAGAATAAGTGAGGGAAGAATAATAATGAGTAAAGTTGTAAACAAGCCAACTATTACAGACAATTATGCCTGTAATGTAAGAAGGGCTGCAATTGAACAGCGTGGCAAATGGGCTGCGGGTTTTTATCTTGAAGCTAAGAATCAGGGCATTGATCTGGAACCGATCATGCGTGCTGCCATTCACAAAATCGGAGTTGAAGGAGGCCAGGGAGAAAAGGCCAAGTATTTCAATAACGGCAAGGTTACTGCCAGCGGTTATGCTCACTACTTTACAGAGAAGGCATTAAGCGAGACTTTTGAAAAGAGTCTTGACTATGATACAGAGGACGAAGCCGTTGTAACACTGCACTACTGTGCACTGCTGGCAGCCTGGCAGAAAATGGGGTTAAGCGATGAAGAACTGGCCTTAATGTGCGATATCGCCATGGAAGGTGACAGAGGTATCGCTGAAGGTGCCGGACTGGACTTCGAACTTGAAGGAACTCTTGCTCAGGGATGCAAGTGCTGCACTCTGAGATACAAAACCAGAAAATAGGTCGTTAGTGGGTTATCCACAATAATAAAAGAAGGAGGAACTATGAAAAAGTTATTAAGTTTATTATTAGCAGTCTTAATGCTGGTAACAACTGTTGGCTGTGCCAAAGAAGAAACCAAAGTTGATTCAGCTGCAGACGAAAACGGCGATTTCCACGTAGCAGTAAGCTTACCTTATACCGGTACTAATGCTTCTTATGCAGAATACATCGATATGGGTATCAAGATTGCCTTAACCAAGCTGGAAAGAGAAGGCTGGTTAAACGGCGATGGCACAGGCAAGATCATCTGTGACTATTTCGATGACAAGAACGATGCACAAGAAGGTGCAACTATTGCAACTCAGGTAACAACAAGCACTGAACCTTACTATCTGTTAGAAATCGGTTCATTCGCTTCAGGCGTTTCTTATCCGTGTGCAACTATCTATAAAGATGCTGAAATGGTACAGTATGCCTTAACATGCTCTAAGTCAGACTATCTGGCAACAAGCGGTGACTGGGGCTTCTCACTGTCAATGACACAGGATACAGCTGCTGCACGTGTTGCTGCATATGACATTGCACATCTTGGCTTCAAGAACATCGCTCTGATTTATTCAAACGATTCATGGGGTCTTGAAACATGTAAGTATTACACTCGGACAGCTGAAAAGTTAGGCGTTACCTTACTGGCAAGCGAAAAGTATGATGATGGTCAGCAGGACTTCACTTCAATCTTAACTAAGATCAAGCAAACCAACCCTGAATTAGTAATGTGCTTCTGTGCTGAAAACGACATCGTCTTAATCAGACAGCAGGCTGAAACAATTGGCTTGGACTGCAACTGGCAGGTATCTTCAAAGTCTCGTACATCTAACGTTTTACAGAACTTAGGTGACTTAGGTGAAGGCTTATACGGTATCTATGCTAAGACCAAGGACTTAAATGACCCTGTATATATTGAATATGAAAACTTATACAAGGAACTGTATCCTAAGAAGTTTGAAGAAGACAACAACACAACTCAGAAGTATGCTGACCAGGGTTACAACTGTATGTTAACAGTAATCTGGGCTATCCAGAATACCATGAAGACAGGAACAACCCGTAAGGCTTTCAGAGATCAGTTAGCTACATTAAAGGATTTCCCAGGTGTTCAGGGTGCCTTGACATTCGCTACAGGACGTAAGATCTTACAGATCCAGTACTTATCTCAGATCGTCAGAGGTGAAGACGGAACATTAAAGTGGGTCAACTACGAAGATCTGTTAGACACATTCGATGTTGACGAAGTTGCCGGACTGAAATAATTAAAACTTTGTAAAAAATGATAGACTTCACTTCACATGAATGAAGTGAAGTCTATTTTTAAAGAAAGGAGAATTTATGGGCAAGTTTCTGCAGATCCTTGTTAACGGTATTTCCTTAGGATCCATATATGCCTTAACAGCCATAGGATATTCGTTGATATATTCCATTTTGCAGTTAATTAACATGTCTAACGCTGCAGTATTTTTAACCAGTGCCGTAATCTTCTACGCACTGTATTCATCCGTACTGGCCGGGCAGGTTGCCTTGACTTTTGTCTTGACCTTATTGGCAGCCGGATCTTTAGGCTACATTATCGAACTTGTTGCTATCAGACCTATCCGTGAGAAGGGTGACAGCAATACCTATGCACTGATTTCTTCAATCGGTGTAAAGACAATACTTGAACAGATATGCCAGGGTACTTTCGGAAGTGAAATCAAGTCATTCCCGACATTACTTGCCGGCAAGTATATAGATTTATTCGGGGCCAGAACCAGTGCCATTCAGATCATCATTATCGTAGTTACTTTACTGATTTTATTCGGCATGAACTGGTATACCCAGCACAACAGAGTAGGAAGAGGCTTAAGAGCCTTATCCCAGAACCTGAATGCCTGCCATTTAATGGGCATGCCGGTTAATACTCTGATCGGTATTTCCTTTGCGGTAGGAAGCATCCTGGCAGCTGTCAGCGGTGTTGCTTACTGTATGTATTTAAGTTCCATTTCCATCTCAGTCGGTTCAGCAATTGGTAATAAGGCTTTTGCTGCAACAGTCTTAGGTGGTATCGGTGTTTTAAAAGGTGCTGTTATCGGAGGCTATATCCTGGCAATCATTGAAAACTTTGTTGCCGGTTACTGGTCAATGTCAGCCATGAACTTCGTTTCATTTGCTGTCATCATTCTGGTACTGATTATCAAGCCTACCGGTATCTTCGGTAAGAAAGAACAGCATAAGGTGTAGTATATGAAGAAGATAAAGTTAAATTCAAGACATCTGCTGTTCGCAATCATGGTAGTGATCTTATGTATTCTGCCATTATTCGTACGGGCTTATCCGTTACGTATCTTAATTTCAAGTGCTTTAGCCATGATCTTTGCCATGAGCCTTAACCTGTTAATGGGTATCGGCGGCACGGTATCATTCGGTCATGCTGCTTTCTACAGCATCGGCGCTTATACTACTTCCGTACTGTGGTATCACTTCGGCATGAGATATTCTCAGACTTTCTTCTTTGTAATTCTGATTACAGGGCTGGCCGGTCTGCTGTTAAGCCTGCCGATGAGCCGTATCACCGGAAGATATGTTACCATCATTACCCTGTCTTTCGCTGAAATCGTTAACCTGATCATCAAGAACTGGGATCCGGTTACCTTGGGACAGATGGGTATTGTCGGCATTCCTTCAGTTAACCTGTTCGGACATGTCGTAAACAATAAGGTTGAGTTCTTCTATCTGACCATGATATTTGTTGTTTTGACATACATCATCATGAACTGGCTGGTTGATTCCAAATTAGGACGTAACTTAAGAGCCATGAGCAATGACACCATCGCAGCTGAAGCCATGGGTATCAAGCTGTTCCCTAACAAGGTTATCGTCTTTACCATTTCGGCCATTTTTGCCGGTATTGCCGGAAGCTTATATGCACATCTGATGTCATATGTTGAACCTTCAACCTTTAACTCCAATCTGTCATTCCAGTGCATAAGCATGGTTGTCATTGGCGGTTTGGGTAACTTCTCAGGATCCTGTTTAGGTGCTTTATTCTTAACGGTACTGCCTGAGTATCTCAGAAAATTCAAATTCTTATTCAAATACCGTATGATCGCTTACGGTCTGGTTCTGGTAATTGTAATGTGGATCAACCATTCCATTCCTGGTACCAAGATCAAGAACTGGGTAACATCCAGAATGCAGAGTCTGTTTAAGAAGAAAAACAGCGTTGCAGAGGAGGCGTAACCATGCGTTTGTTAAGTGTTAAAGATCTGACTATCAGATTTGGCGGTTTGGTAGCTGTAGATAATCTGAATTTTGAAATGGAAACCGGAAAGATCACTTCCCTGATCGGACCTAACGGTGCCGGTAAGACAACGGTCATTAACCTTCTTACGGGATTCTATACACCGACTGAAGGACAGATCATTCTTTATGACCATGATGAAAAGGGAAATGAAGTTCCTGTTGACATTACCGGAAACAGCACCGATGTCGTTGTTAAGAAAGGCTTAAGCCGTACTTTCCAGAACATCCGTCTGTTCTCCAACATGACCGCTCTGGAGAATGTCATGGTAGGCATGCAGCACAGAATCGAATACGGTTCCTTCCTGTCCCTGTTCCCTAACGCCAGAAAGAACAAATGGGAAAAGCAGGCCCGTGAAGAAGCCATGGAAATCCTTAAAAAGGTCGGTCTGGAATATGCCGCCAATGAAAGAGCGACATCATTACCATATGGTCAGCAGAGAAAACTGGAGATCGGCCGTGCCCTGGCTTCTCATCCGAAGCTATTATTACTGGATGAACCGGCTGCCGGCATGAATCCGGCTGAAAAGAAAGAATTAAGCTTATTCATTAAATCATTGTTAAATGAAGTAGAAGGAATTCTGTTAATCGAACATGACATGAAGCTGATCATGGACATTTCCGATAAGATCGTTGTTCTTAACCATGGGGCTAAGATCTGTGAAGGTAAGCCAGAAGAAGTTCAGAACAATGAAGAAGTAATAGAAGCATATCTGGGAAGGAAAGGAGCACATCGTAATGTTACTGCAGGTTAAAAACTTACATACTTATTATGGAAACATTAAAGCCTTACGTGGTGTTTCTTTCGAAGTTGAAGAAAAGGAGATTCTTTCCTTTATCGGAGCCAACGGCGCCGGTAAGAGTACTTTAATGAATACCTTAGCCGGAACCTTAAAGCCTAACCAGGGAGAAATAATCTTCCAGGGTGAAGACATTACCAAGCTTTCACCTAGAGACAGAGTTAAGAAAGGCTTTATCCTGTGTCCGGAAGGCCGTCAGATCTTCCCTAAGTTTACCGTAGAGGAAAATCTGTTAATGGGCGCCTATACCGTAAAGGATAAGAATCTGATTGCGGAAAACTATGCCAAGGTATTTGAACTGTTCCCGCAGATCAAGGACCGTCAGAAACAGTTAGCCGGTACCTTATCGGGTGGTGAGCAACAGATGCTGGCCATCAGCCGTTCCTTAATGTCCAACCCGCACATCCTGATGCTGGATGAACCGTCCTTGGGCTTAAGCCCGATTCTGGTTGAACAGATCTTCAACCTGATTCAGGAAATCAACAGACAGGGAACCACCATTCTGTTAGTTGAACAGAATGCCATGGCTGCCCTGGAAATATCAGACCGTGCCTATGTACTGGAAACAGGAGAAATCTCCTTATCCGGTACCGGTAAGGAATTGCTGGAAAACGAAATGGTCATCAAGAGTTATCTTGGCGGCTAAGAGGTGTAATTATGATGACAGGTACAGAACGTATTAAGGCCATGATCAATCATGAGCCATTCGACAGGATCGGGGTAGCCGGCTGGGTACACATGCCTTTTGTCGATCATAACGTAACTGACATGACCAGAGCTACCATCATGGTCACTGACTATTGTGGCTGGGACTTCGTTAAGATCATGTCCACCGGCCACTATGTTCCGGAGATGTTCGGGGCTGACATTACCTTAAGCAAGGATCCGACTCACTGGAACGGAACGATCCACCGTTATCCGATTGAATCACTGGAAGATCTCAAGAGGATGCCGGTACTGGATAAGGATAACTGGGTCATCAGAAGAGAAGTGGCCATTGCCAAAAATCTGGTTGAACACTATAAGGGTGAAAAGCCGGTAATCGCTACCATCTTTACACCGCTTACTTCCTTACAGGAGATGATGGAAAGAGGCACTCATGCCAAAACCACACCTTTAATGGAAAACCATAAGGAAGAAGTACATGAAGCCTTAAGAAAACTGGTACAGACCTATAAGAACTACCTGGATGCCTTAATTGAAGAGGCCCATATTGACGGTATCTTCTTTGCTCATCAGTACATCACTTCCAATGTCATTACAGAGGAACTGTTTGATGAATTCTGTACGCCTTATGACTTACAGATCCTGGACTACATCAAGGACAGAACCTGGTTCAATGTACTGCACGTACATGGTGAAAACAATCTGATGTTTGATAAGGCCATGTTATATGATGTTCAGGCTTACAGCTGGGAAAACTGTGTTCCTGGTCTGGATGAGTCAACCATCAGTTCAGTTGAAGAAGTCAGAAAGATGACTGACAAGATCCTGATTACCGGATTAGCCAGACATTATGACTATTATAACGATGATAATAACCGCGACGAACTCAAGGAATTCTTCCGCAAGAGATTACTGACCGTCATTAACCAGAGTAAAGACAAGAGGGTTGTCTTCGCCCCAGGTTGCGCCTTACCGATGGACGTTGACAGATACGTCTTTACCTTAATGAAAGAAGTTGTTGAGGAAGAGGGTTACGTCAATGGTAAGTAAGGAAGTATATGACTGTTATACCAGTTTATTGAAAAGTGAATTAAAGGAAGCTACCGGCTGTACGGAACCTATAGCCCTGGCTTTGGCAGCTGCCAGAGCCCGCCAGGAATTAGGATATCTGCCTGAAAAGGTGGAAGTACGCTGCAGCGGTAACATCATTAAAAACGTCAAGGCTGTCGTTGTGCCAAACAGCGGCGGCAAGAAGGGCATAAAGACTGCTGCTCTGTTAGGCATTGTGGCAGGTGACGCTGATGCCTCCTTGCAGGTAATCAGCCATGTTTCCGATGAAGGAAGAAAGGCTCTGGACGAGGCACTGCAGAACATCAAGGTTACAGTATTACTGGCTGAAGATGTACCTCCTCTGTATATCCTGGTAAAGGTTACCAAAGGAAGTGAAACGGCTGAGGCTGAAATATCCGGTTCTCATACCAATTTCTCTTTGATAAAGAAAAACGGAAAAGTAGTTTATGCTCATCAATGTGACAGCAGTGAAGATGGCGCTGCCATACCAACTGACTTAATGAACATTGACGATATCATTGAATATGCTGAAACTGTTGATTTGAATGATGTCAGGGAAACCATTGAAAGACAGATCCGAGACAATACCGCCATTTCCAATGAAGGTCTGAAAAACAAATGGGGTGAAAGTGTCGGACAGACTCTGCTGGCCATCCATAGCAATGACATCATTGCCAGGGCCAGAGCTGCCGCCGCTGCCGGCAGTGATGCCAGAATGAATGGCTGTGCCATGCCGGTAGTCATCAACTCCGGAAGCGGAAATCAGGGCATGACAGTCTCCTTACCGGTAATTGAATATGCCAGGGAGATGAAGGTTGACCATGATACCCTTATAAGAGCGTTGGTCTTAAGCAATCTGATCGCCTTACATCAGAAAAAGTACATCGGTTATCTTAGTGCCTATTGCGGTGCCGTCAGTGCGGCTGCCGGAGCCGGATGTGCCATCTGCTGGCTAAGAGGCGGCAACAGAGATGAAATAGCCGCAACCTTAGTCAATGCCATGGCCACTATCGGTGGAATGGTATGTGATGGGGCTAAGAGCAGCTGTGCCGGTAAGATCTCCTTAAGTGTTGATGCTGCCTTGCAGGGAATGTACATGGCTGAAAGGGGCTTAAGGTACAGACCGGGTGAAGGCATCGTCAAAAATGATGATGATGAAACTGTAAAAGCGGTAGGAAGAATGGGCCGTGAGGGAATGAAGGGTACTGACCTGGAAATTCTCAATATCATGCTGGAGGATTAATGACTACAAAGAAAGAACGTATTTACAATGCCGTTAACGGCAGGGAAACGGACCGACAGCCATATGCCATGTGGACACATCTGCCGGGCATTGACCTTGATCCGGTTAAACTGGCTGAAACTACATATCAGTTCTATAAGGAATATGACATTGATCTGATCAAGACCATGAACAATGGCATGTATGCCATTGAAGATTTTGGCTGTACTGTTGATTATTCCGATATAGCCAAAGGCGGGGTAGCCAGGGTTGTTACTACTCCTGTCAATTCCGTTGAAGATTGGAAAAAGGTTAAACCGGTTGAGATTGAAAACTCGGTGGCCTTAAAGAGAGAACTGTATTCTCTGAAACTGTTACTGGAGAAGGTAAAGGATGAAGAGGTTCCGGTACTGTTTACCGTTTTCTCACCTTTCACTACCGCTAATAAGTTATGCGGGGGAAAGATCCTGGAACACATTTCCAACGGTAACAGTGAAGATATCCATAAGGCCTTACAGGCTATTACCGATACAACCATCAAAGTTGTAAAAGAAGCTAACAGACTGGGAGCTTCAGGAGTATATTTCGCTACTCAGATGAGCAATTACAGCATCTGCAGTGAAGAAATATTCAGGGAATTCGGTGCTTATTATGACAAACAGGTACTTCAAGCCAGCGAAGGCTTCGCTGATGCCGTACACTGCCATGGCTCCGATATCATGTATGACATGCTGAAGGAATATCCGGTTGATATCTTCAACTGGCATGTCGGTGAATCTGAACCATCCATGGCTGAGGCTAAGAAGATGAATAAGTGCTTAATGGGCGGTATTGTCAGAGGTGACATTACCAATAAGAACCGTGAAGCCATCAGAAAACAGATCGAAGAAGCCTGGAAGGTAATGCAGGGAATTCATCATATTCTTTCACCGGGATGTGTCATCAGATATCCGCTGGATAAGGAAACTCTGGCCTACATCCGCACGGTTATAGACGAAGTCTGTGTTAAGTAGTTAAATAAATGAAAACCGGGAAACCGGTTTTTCATATGTGCAAAGATAATTAATAATGACTAATAATGAATATAAATAAACAATATAGTTGATATACTGTTCAATTATCGTCATAATGAAATTGAACCTATGAAAAGGAGTGATCTTAATGGCAAGAATAAGCGTAGACGGTGTCCAGAATGCTGAAGTATCAATCAAGCTTCCTTCTGAAAAGACACCGGCCGAGCAGTTAAGAATAATGGAACAGTATACGGAAACATATAAGAAGTATTCCAATGCTGATAAGGTCATCCGTGAGGTAAACTGCCTCAAGGTGCTTTTTCCAACCCTGTTCCGTAATATTGAAAAAGATGACCTGATTGCCGGACGTCTGGACTTTCTGCCGATTGGCTTTGGTTCAGTTACCAGTATCGGAGGAGTAGGTCATTACTGCGTCTTCAATAAGTTAAGAGAGTTTAAGAATCAGCTTGATACGGATGAAGAGAAACAGAGAGTGGATGCACTTTATGATTTCTGGCTGGATCATGATGTAAAGGCCATTTATTGTGCCGATGTGCTTAATGAGACAACGACCGGCCGTTTCATTGACTGTAAGTATCCTTACATGGCTACGGCCAGACTGTCAGGCATGATGCTGGATTACAGTAAGTTAATGCGCTTAGGTGTTAACGGGATCATTGAACTGTTACAGAGCAAGCCGCAGAGTGAATTCATCAAGAGTTCCATGGAAGCCATGGAACTGTTTAAGAAAGTCATTGACCATCAGGTAATGCTGGTAAACAGGCGGTTAGACGAAACAGCTGATGAATCAAGAAGAAAAGATCTGGAATTAATAAAGAAGGATCTGATTTACATAAAGGAAAACAAACCGGAAACCTTCCATCAGGCCTTACAGCTGTTCTGGCTGTATGCCTTATGTGCCGGCTGTATTAACTATGGCCGCATGGATGTGGTTCTGGGACCTTTCTTAAAGAAGGACATTGATAAGGGCATCATTGATGAAGATGAGGCTTACCGCTATGTTAAGTCCTTATGGTGGTTAATAGAAAACAGAAGAAC
>AUXO017242126.1_pt1 | contig 10699 bp, 8 predicted proteins | sample 768731 | NCBI WGS metagenome assembly AUXO01 (sample SAMN02715735, study PRJNA202380) | gut metagenome | biome: sheep rumen | host: Ovis aries | place: New Zealand: Palmerston North
TTTAATATGATGGATAATTATGATATTTATATTAATGATGTAATAGATGATAAATCTTATTTAGCATATTATAAAAATAAAAAATTATTATTATATCAAAATAATCATGGATATAAGCCTGGTGATATATTAAATGTAACTATTACATTTTATGATATTGAAGAAAAATCATATGAGAATGATTTTGATAATGAATATTATTTAAAAAGTAAGGGTATATATAGAAGTGGAAGAGTTAATAAATCATCTTATATAGGAAGTGGACCTTCAATAAATAGTATTAAATATTATTATTTAAATTATTTAAAGGAAGAATTAAGTGATGATTCTTATTTATATGTTAGGGCATTAGTATTTGGTGATAATAATTTAGAGGGTAATATTAGGGATGGCTATTCTATATTAGGCTTATCACATATTCTTGCGATAAGTGGAATGCATATAATATTATTATTTAATATTTTGTCTTTTGTTTTATTTAAAGTATTTAAATATTATAGAAAAACAATACCTATTGTATTAGTTACTATATTTGTAATAATAATTGGTGCCCCAACTAGTAGTGTTAGGGCAATACTGTTTTTAATAATAGGCAATTTAAATAAGGGAAGAATAAGATATTCTAGATTAGATATATTGTCTATTTCATGTTTATTAATGTTGATAATTAATCCATATTTATTATATTCAACAGGCTTTATTTTAAGCTTTTTGGTATCATTTATTTTAATATTTAGGGATGATTTAATCGATAAAAGAAAATTGTTTAATTCTCATAAAATATACATTTTAATTTTTTTTATCACTCTACCATTTGTTGTAAATATTAGTAATAAAATATCGATAATGTCATTTATATTATCTCCTATATTATCGATAATATTAGGATATGTATTAGTACCAATATCATATTTATTAGCATTACTTCCTATTCTTGATTATTTAATCAAATATATATTCATATTTATGAATATTTATATAATAAATTTAAGTGAATTATTGCCAGTTTTCCATTATCCATCATTTAATATTTATTTGATGATAATATATTATGTGTTGTTCGGATTGTTTATTTATGAATTGTATAGAGGTAGGGGAATATATTATATTGGATTAGTATTTATGTATCTAATGATGATATATGGTGTTAAATATATAGATAATAAAGGTAATATAACATTTATTGATTGTGGGCAGGGTGATAGTGCGTTAATCGAATTGCCATATAATAAGGGGATTATGGTAATAGATTGTTTTAATAGTATTAATTATTTGAAATCTAAGGGTATAGAATATATAGATTATTTAGTTTTAACACATTCTGATAATGATCATATAGGAGATTATAAAGAAATAATAAATGAATTTAGAATTGGTAAAATATTTTATCCTAAATATGATGATAGATTTGATGATTTATTAAAGGATTATAATAATAAATACGCAATAAATGATTTGGTTGATTTAAATAATGATTTATTTAATATAGATATATTTGGCCCAATAAATAAATATGATGATCCAAATAGTAATAGTATTGTTTTAAAAATTAGAATATATAAAACTAGTATATTATTTACTGGTGATATGACTATTAAGGAAGAAGAGGATTTAATAAATAAATATAAAACAAAATTAAATTCTGATATATTGAAGGTTGGTCACCATGGATCAAGTACATCATCTAGTGATGAATTTATTAAATTAGTGAGTCCTGAGATTAGTATTATTTCAGTGAGTAAAAATAATAATTATGGATTGCCAGATAATAAAATAGTAAATAAATTAAAAAAAGAATCTAAAGTCTATATGACTAAAGATTCTGGTAATATTAATTTATATATAAAAAAAGAGGACTATTATATAAAAACCTACAGGTAATTATTTGTTTTCATCCTCTATTTCATTTAATTCGTCCTGATATTTTTTCTTTTCCTCCTTTGTTAGAGGAACAGGATCATATCCACCCTTAAATAATCTATTACATTTTAAAAATCTTTTCGTTGTTAAAAATGAAGCATAAAAGAAATTAAATTTTTGATAACATTCCTTTGCGTAAGAAGAACAGGTAGGATAAAATCTACATTTTGGAGGACTATTAGGGGATATACCCTTTTGATAGGCCTCTATTAGTTTTATAACACCTTTATTTTTCATAATAAATTTGTTTTTGAACCTTTAATAGCACATCATTGCCCATTGTTTCTTTGATTATCGTATAGGCAAAATCAATGGAATAAGCGACACTTCTTGAAGTGATTATTTTACCATCAACGACAACACCTAAATCGTGATAGAAACCACCAAAATCCTGATTCATTGAAGTGAAGCATGTGTAATTTTTACCATTTAATAAGCCTAAAGCTCCAAGAACTGTTGGGGCTGCGCATATACAACAAATATATTTATTTGAATTATAAAAATCTAATATTATTTTTTGAACATATTTTGAATTCATTAGTGATAAGTATTGTCCCTTACCACCTGGTAGGATTAATACATCATAATCGTTAGGATTAATAGTATTAAGAAGAGTTACATTCGCATATGATATATTATTTGAGCCAGTAACAATCTCTTTTTCTCCAGCGATAGTTAGGTTGCCACCTGCACGTCTAATAAGGGCAAATGGGGCTGTTGCCTCCTCCTCTTCGAATCCGTCAAATATAATTGCTAAATATTTCATAGATATCACCTCGTGAATCATTATAACATATTTAAGTATAAATAGTAAAACTAATCTTTTTTTCTTGTTTTTGCTTTATTATATAAAACTTTTATATTATAATATAAAAGAATTTAACTATCAAAAAGTGGTGAGCGTAATGGATATCAATTTAGAAAAAAATACAATTACATTATATGGTAAGCAAGGTAAATATGACGTTTTATTAAAAAAATTAGTAGGATTATCTGGAAATGATATTTACCAATTTATTACAAATAGAGGAATTGCTTTACCTAGAAAGATTCATATTCTAGCACTTACATCCGTTTTAAATGAGAAAATTAAATATTTACATTCATGCTCACTAACAAAGGATTATTTTAGTAGATTGCAGCATTATAAAAACTTTGGCGAGACACAGCTTGTCGAATTATTTAATACTATCTGTGATGAGGATGATTTTTATAATTATCGTTCTAATTTAATCAATTTGATATTGCTTAATTATGAAGGATTGAAGCTAAATGATGGCGAGGTACAATATTTAAGAAATTTAAAAAAGGTTGGGCTTGAGCCATTCAATGAATATGCTCAATATATATCTGCCTCATCAGTAGAAAGTAAAGGTACTTTTGATGGTGTCGATGTTGAAACATTGAAAAATACATTGATGGTAACATCTACTAGTCAGGATATCCTTAATTTGGCAGAAAAATATGGAATTGTAATTCCTGAGCATTTAACTAAAGAGGAATATTTAGAATTCATATTAAATTATCTGGGTAAAAAAGAAAAGCTTACACCAGAGGTAGAATCAGAGCTTAATGAGATGCCACTTGCTGGTTTAACTACATTTGCGAGAAGAAATGGTGTGCCACTTCAGCCATCACTTAATAAAGAGGACTATGTAACATATTTATTCTATTATCTAGATGGCTGTGAAATAGTTCATAGCGATATAGAAAATGTTGTATATCCTGAGAGCTATAATCCAATTGAATTTACAATTGACTTATCACAAATTAATGTATTTAGTGATGATGATGCTAAAAGATTAGTTCATTTCGAGGGTGACGATAATCCAGAATATGTAGAAAAGATTAATAAGATTATCGAGGATTATAATCGTCCCGAGGAAGAAGAAAACAAAGATGTTATTCAGGCACCACTTCGTCCTGGAGAGAAAACAATGGCTGATGATGAGGCTGATTTTGAGCTTGAGGATTTCGAAAAGGAAATTGAAAAAGAGGAAGAAGCTAAAGCTGATGATGCTGTAGAGAATTTAGATGATGAGACTATTCAGGCTATAATCGCTAAGGATCAAGAGGAAGAAACAAAGGAAGAAGAAGAAATAGTAGTAGAAAAAATTGATATAACAAATGTTATTAAAAATGAGGAATATGGCTCAAAGAAGCTAAAGGATTTAAAGAATGGTAATAGAAAGATAGTTATATTATCAAGTGTTATTACAGTTTGTGTTTTATTAGGTGCGTTTTTAATTTACGCACTTGTTAGATAAGGGGTTTTATTTTGGAAAGAGAAAAATATACACCGATGATGGAACAATATCTAGACATAAAAAAGGACTATAAGGATCATATAGTCTTTTTTAGACTTGGTGATTTCTATGAAATGTTTTTCGATGATGCATATTTAGCTTCTAGAGAATTAGAGCTTGCCTTAACAGGTAAGGATGCTGGCGCGAAGGAAAGAGTACCAATGTGTGGTATTCCATATCACGCTGCGAGTGAATATATTGAAAAATTAGTTTCGCGCGGATATAAAATCGCAATCGTTGAACAAATTGAAGATCCAAGGGAGGCAGTTGGTATTGTTAAGCGTGGTGTTGTAAAAATTATCACACCAGGAACAATATCTTCAGGAATAAAGGATAACGAAAATAATTATATTGCCTCAGTAGGTAATGTTAAAAGAGAATATGTTCTATGCTATTCTGATGTAACAACAGGAGAGGGCTATATAACATCATTTAAAAATATTGATATGTTATTAAATGAATTATTAGCCTTACATATTAAAGAAATAGTATTAGAGTCAAGCTTTAATAATAAATTATTTTATGAATTTGTAAAAAATAACAACATTACATTATCTATAATGGATAATAAAGAAATAGAGCCAGAGCTATTATATATCGTTAGTGATATTGATCAAAGCTACCATAATACTATTGCGATATTGATAAATTATTTTATTAAAACACAGTATTTAAAGCCTGTATATTTTAAAAAATTTAAATCATATGTTAATGAAAAGTATTTACATTTAGATGCGTTTACTAAAAAGAATCTTGAATTAACTGAGACATTAAGATTTTTAAATAGGAATGGTTCTTTATTATGGTTAATCGATAAATGTAATACAGCGATGGGCTCAAGACTAATTAGGAAATGGTTAGATAAGCCTTTAGTTGATAGAGTTGAGATAGAAAAAAGATTGGATTTTGTTTCTGCCTTCAATGATAGCTTTATGGCTAAAGAGGAAATAAAGAAGATATTTAAAAATGTTTATGATTTGGAAAGAATAATAACTAGAATATCATCTAATACTGCTAATTCAAAGGACTTAGTTTGGTTAAGAAGAAGCTTAGAGGCTATTCCAACATTAATAGAAATATTAAATAGCTCTAATTATGATAATTTAAAGGAATTAGCTAGTATTATTAATCCACATACTGAATTATATAATCTTTTAAAAGATGCTTTAGTTGAAAATCCACCACTATCAGTTAAAGAGGGTGGAATGATTAATGAAGGCTTTAGTAAGGAACTTGATGAAATAAGAAATATCCAAAATAATGGTAAGGATTGGATATTGAATTATGAAAAGCAGGAAAGAGAAAGACTAGGCATTAAAACATTAAAGGTAGGATATAACCGTATAACTGGATATTATATTGAAATATCAAAGGGTGCCTTAAGTGAGCTTGGTGATGATATAGGATATACAAGAAGAGCTACTTTAGCTAATAGTGAAAGATTTATATCTGAGGAATTAAAGGAATATGAACAAATGGTAATAAACGCTAAGGATAAGATTGAATCCTTAGAATATGAAATATTTGTTTCATTAAGAAAGGAAGCTAACAAATATGTTAGCTCACTACAGGAATTAGCTGAAATTATATCAATGATAGATGTTTATGTATCATTATCAGATATTAGTATTAAATATAATTATGTAAGACCAAGATTTAATGATAAAAGGGTTGTAAATATTGTCGATGGAAGACATCCAGTATTAGAGGCAATCCTAAAAAGTGATTATATTTTAAATGATGTCGTTATCAATAAATACAATATGATATTAATAACTGGTCCAAATATGAGTGGTAAATCTACATATATGAGGATGTTGGCATCTATTATTATTCTTGCCCAAATGGGTTCATTTGTCCCAGCTAAGAGTGCGGATTTGATGATATTCGATTCAATATTTACACGTATTGGCGCGGCTGATGATTTAGTATCTGGTCAGTCAACGTTTATGGTTGAGATGAATGAGGCAAATTATGCAATATCTAACGCAACTAAAAATAGCCTTGTCCTATTCGATGAAATAGGCCGTGGTACAGCAACATATGATGGTATGGCACTAGCTCAAGCTATCCTTGAATATTTACACGAAAAGGTAGGAGCTATTGTATTATTTTCAACACATTACCATGAATTGACACGTCTAGAGGGTGTATTATCTAGATTAAAAAATGTTCACGTTATGGCAGAGGAAACAGAAAATGGAGTTAAATTCCTTCATAAGGTAGCAGACGGACCAACTGATAAAAGCTACGGTATTAACGTTGCCGAGCTTGCAGGCTTACCAAAATCACTTACTAAGCGTAGTAAAGATATATTAAAATCATTTGAGGATAATAGTAATCTTGAGGCAATCAAATTAGATTTATTTAATTTTGATGAATATGATAATGAAGAGGAAGTTAAAGAAGAATCAACTTCCTTAAAGGTTTATAAAAGATTACAAGAGGTTGATATTAATAAGCTAAGTCCACTTGAGGCTTTAAATCTACTTAATGAATTAAAGGAGATAAAATAATATGGGTAAAATATTAAAAATGTCTCCTAAACTTGCCAATATGATCGCGGCAGGTGAGGTAGTAGAGCGTCCATTCAGTGTTGTTAAGGAATTACTTGAGAACTCAATCGATGCTAAAGCAAATGATATAAAAATCTACCTTAAAAATGGTGGAATTGAAAATATTACTATCACCGATAACGGTGAAGGCATGGATAAAGATGATGTCTTAATGGCTTTTGAGCCTCATGCCACAAGTAAAATAAAAAATGAATATGATTTATTTAGAATTCAAACATTAGGCTTTAGAGGTGAAGCTATTGCCTCAATAGCTCAGGTTAGTAAAACTGAAATAAAATCATCAACTGATGGTATTAAAGGATATAGAGCAGTCACTAAATATGGAAAGCTAATTGAAGAAGGAATACATCAATCAAATAAAGGAACTACAATAAGCGTTAGTGAGCTATTTATTAATACGCCAGCTAGACTTAAATATCTTAAAAGTGCTAAAAGTGAATTATCATCAATATTATATTATATTGAAAGAATGGCTATGGCCCATATTGATATTAGATTTAATGTTTATAATGATGATAAGCTTGTCTTTTCGACAAGTGGTTCTAATAATATTAAGAATCTAATTGGTGAAATATATGGACTTGAGGTATGCAAAAATATTATCGAAGGCGAATTTATTTCCGATGGATATAAAACAAAAATGGTATTGATTAAACCTTACCATTATCGTTCAAACAAGCTAGAAATAACATTTGTTTTTAATGGTAGATATGTTAGAAACTTCAATTTAACTAATTCTGTAATAGATGGATATAATACTTATATTCCAATTGGTAAATATCCAATATCTATTATTTATATTGATATTGATCCATTATTAATTGATGTTAATGTTCATCCTAATAAAATAGAAATTAAAGTAGCTGATGAAGCTAATATGGCTATTAGACTTACAAATGAAATAAGAAATAAGCTTAAGGATGATATGATTATTCCAGAAAGAAAAGTAGAAAATAAAGTAAATATTGGATACGAAAAAACTACTATTTTTAATAATCCAATATTAAATGATAATCCACCTATTTATAATGAGAAAACAACATTTAAAATAGATGAGGAATTATTCGATGAGCCAATAATAAATGAAGCACCTAAACCAAAGGAAGAAATTAAAATAAGGAAAATTCCTTATTTTGAATATATAGGAACTCTATTTGGAACGTATTTATTATTTCAAAATAGTGAAGGCTTATATTTGATGGATCAGCACGCCGCGGCAGAAAGATGTAATTATGAAAAATATTACAAAATATTAGGTGATAATAATCAGCCATCAAGTGATTTATTGATTCCTATTTCCTTCTCTTTATCTAAAAAAGAGTCATTATATTTAGAAGAAAATAGAAATAAATTTGAAGAAATTGGCTTTTCTATTGATGAAATAGGTGAAAATACATTTGCCATAAGAAGAGTACCCTTATGGGCAAAAATAGATGATGTAGAATCAATAATATTTGATCTTATTTCTAAAATGATTAATGAAGAAAAGATCGATATTATTTATTTTAGAGATCATATCGCTAAGCAAATTAGCTGTAAAGCATCAATTAAAGCCAATCAACAATTATCTCGTGATGAGATAATGGCTTTAATAGATAATTTAAATAATTGTGAAAATCCATACACATGTCCTCATGGTAGACCAACACTAATTAAAATTACTCAAACTGATATAGAAAAAATGTTTGAAAGGATTCAAAAATAATGAATAAGGTAATATGTGTTGTTGGCCCTACGGCAGTAGGAAAGACTAAAATATCAATCGAATTAGCTAAAAAATATAATATTGATATAATAAGTGGAGATAGTGTTAGTGTTTATAGAGGATTAAATATTGGGAGTGCTAAGCCAACAAAGGAAGAAATGTGTGGTGTAATTCACCATCTAATCGATATAAGAGATGTAAAAGATGGATATAGTGTAAAGGATTTTCAAGAGGACGCAAGGAAAATAATGGATAAGAATCCATTATCACTTATTTGTGGTGGTACAGGATTATATATTCAAAGTGCATTATTTAATTATGAATTTAATGCAGGAGAAAGAAATTTCTCATTTGAAGAAAAATTTAAGAATTATTCAAATGAGGAATTATATAATTATTTACTTCAAATTGATTCTAATATAGATAAAAATAAGCTCCACCCTAATAATAGAAAAAGAGTATTAAGGGCAATTGAGGTATATGAGGAATTGAATAAATCAATTCATAGCTTCAATAAAAACAAAGAAGCATTATATGATTATTATATTGTTTATTTAACATTAGATAGAGGATTATTATATGAAAGAATTAATAAACGTGTAGATATAATGATTGAGGAAGGCTTATTAGACGAAGTAAAAAATCTTTATGATAATGGTATTATGCCTCACGCAATAGGATATAGTGAATTTATCCCATATTTTGAGGGATTGATTTCATTAGATACCGCTATTGATGAAATAAAAAAGAATACAAGACATTTAGCTAAAAGACAAGAAACATGGTTTAGAAACCAAATGGATAGTCATTTTTATAATGTTAATTTAAATAACATTGAAGAGACTATCAATGATATTATTATTGATATAGATGGATGGTTAAAAAAATGAGAATTTATTTAATTGGTATGCCAGGATGTGGTAAATCAACACTTGGTAAGCTATTGAGCAAAAAATTAAATTATGAATTTATCGATATGGATAATTATATCGAAAAGAATGCTTGTATGTTTATCGATGAAATATTTGATAGCTATGGTGAGGATTATTTCAGACAGTTAGAAACAAATACTCTTCATGAATTTTTATCACTTGATAATGTTGTTATCGCAACAGGTGGTGGTGTAATTAAAAATAAAAATAATAAAGAGCTCATGGATGGTAAATGTATCTTTTTAGATGTAGATTTAAAGGAATTAGAAAAAAGATTAGAAAGCTCATGTATAGTAAGACCACTATTAAAGGAAAAAAGTGTTTACACATTATACAATGAAAGAAAAGAATTATATGACTATTTTAAGGATATAAGTGTAGATAATAGTGATATAGATAAAGCAATAGAAAAAATAATGGAGGCATTATAATGAATATATTAGTTATAAATGGACCAAATCTAAATATGCTAGGTAAAAGACCTAAGGAGCATTATGGCTCATTAACATTAGATGAAATAAATGCATTAATGCTAAAAGAAGCAAATAATGAGGTAGGTATTGATTTTTATCAATCTAATTATGAAGGTGACATCATAACTAAAATACAAGAGGCAATTAATAAATATGATGCCATCATTATTAATCCAGGTGCATATACACATACAAGTGTTGCAATACATGACGCACTTGAAATATATAATGGAATAAAAATTGAAGTTCATTTATCGGAGGTTGATAATAGAGAAGACTTTAGAAAAGTGAACTTTGTTAGAGAAGTTTGTGATAAAACATTCGCTGGTAAAAAAGAGGGTAGCTACATAGAAGCCCTACAATATTTGAAAAATAGAAAATAATATGTTATACTTTTAAAGTATATTATTAATAATAGGAGAATAATTATGGTATCAAGTAATGATTTTAAAAATGGAATGACTATTTTATATGATGGAAAGATCTATAAAATATTAGAATTTATGCATGTTAAGCCTGGTAAGGGTGGAGCATTTGTTAAGACAAAGCTTCGTGATTTAAGAACTGGTGCAATTATTGATTTTACATTTAATGCTGCAGAAAAGATTGAAAAAGCAATGATTGATAAAATTGAGATGCAATATCTATATGATACTGGTGATGCATTAGTATTTATGGATAATGAAACTTATGAGCAAATTGAAATTCCACATAACCTTGTAGAATATGAAAAGCAATTCTTAAAGGAAAATGAGAATGTTAATATTGAAAAATATGGTGATGAAAT
>AUXO010652749.1_pt1 | contig 10698 bp, 7 predicted proteins | sample 768731 | NCBI WGS metagenome assembly AUXO01 (sample SAMN02715735, study PRJNA202380) | gut metagenome | biome: sheep rumen | host: Ovis aries | place: New Zealand: Palmerston North
GGTAGAACACCAGCTTCCCAAGCTGGGGAGGCGGGTTCGATTCCCGTTATCTGCTTCAAAAAGCACAAAATCTCTGTATTTTGTGCTTTTTTGTATAGGAAAGACTACACTTAAAGGAAACCTATGACAATGACTGCAGAAAAGAAGACTTTTTACCGGGCTTTATTCGCCCTGGTCCTGCCAATCACAATTCAAAACTTTTTAAACTCCGCTGTGAATTTTGCTGATGTTTTTATGCTTGGTTTTGCCGGACAGGACTCCCTGAGCGCTGTATCCCTGGCTAATCAATACCAATTTATTCTGACGGGTATCTTCTTCGGGATTTCCTCCGGTATAACGATGCTCTGTTCCCAATACTGGGGCCGGAAAAATACGGATGCCATTCAGGCGGTCATGGGGATTGCTGCAAAGATTGGGATGACGGTCACAGCCGTGATTGCGGTTCTTGCTCTGATCATCCCCCGGCAGCTGATGATGGTCTATACCTCTGACACTGCCCTGATCAGCATTGGTACATCATACCTTCGCATCATCGGTATCTCTTACTTTATTATGAGTTTTTCTACTGTTTACGAAAGCACCCTGCGCAGTATGGAGCGGGCAAGAACCAGTACCCTGATTTCCAGTGCTGCTCTTCTTTTAAATGTTTTCTTAAATGCAGTGTTTATCTTCGGGCTTTTTGGAATGCCCAGGCTGGGGGTGGTCGGTGTCGCGATTGCCACGCTGATTGCAAGGATTGTGGAACTGATTCTTTGTCTGATCAGTCTGATGTCGGGCAAGCTTTTTAATCCTGATCTGAAAATCATGTTCGGACGTCATCGGGAACTCTTTAAAGATTTCCTGAAGTACTCTCTGCCTGCGCTGGCCAACGATATTCTGTGGACGCTTGCGTTTACCACTTATTCCATCATACTTGGTCATCTGAACTCTGATGTGGTGGCCGCAAATGCCGTAGCAACGAATGTCCGGGATCTTTGTTCCATCCTTTGCTTCGGACTATCCGGCGGCGGGTCCGTATTGCTTGGAAAGACCATGGGAGAGCGCAGGATGAAGGAGGCAGAAGCACAGGCAGGTGATCTCTGCAGAGTTACACTTCTCATCAGTGTAGTCACAGCTCTTATCATTATCGCGATCCGTCCGCTGATTCCGCATCTGTTTGATTTGACCCCGGACGCGACCAGGTATATGCGCATGATGCTTCTCATCAGTTCCTACTATGTCATCGGCCAGGCCATGAACACTCTGCTGATCGCCGGTATTTTCCGGGCAGGAGGTAACTCCCGCTTCGGTCTCATCTGCGATGCCGTCGTCATGTGGGCAATCTCAGTGCCGCTCGGGTTTTTGAGCGCCTTCGTATTTCACCTGCCGGCAATGGCCGTATATTTCATCCTCTGTCTGGATGAATTCTGGAAGATTCCGGTTGTCATCCGACACTACCGGAGCAAAAAGTGGCTCGCAGACATCACCCGGGAGAACATTTAAAGGGACAGGTCCTTTCCCTTTTAAAGGCGAAAAAAAATGACAGCCCAGCTGTCATTTTTTTATCACTTCACCATTCTCTGTATATACCGATGTAATGCCCTGCTGCAGAAGCTTGTCCGGCGCGTCTTCGTCCCATTCATCCGCAATATAATACGGACTCATCTGAAGTAAGATGTCGGCGCAATCCAGGTCTTCTGCATAACACACCAGTTCGTTGCGGGCGCTCTTGCAGAGTCCGTCGGCAGGGTCCAGGTACATGGTCCGGATATCTCCGTTTTGATAAGCATAGTAGTGTACCATGTCTTTGTCTGACATCATGTAGTTTCTCATGCAGACAATACTCGCCGGTCCGGTATAGTCCAGGATTTCTGCCTGGTCGATCTCATTGCCTTCTCTGTAATAAATGCCATACGAATAAGAGATTTCCCTGTCATCAAGGTTTCGCACGAAGCCGTCATAACTGGATATGCTCCCGTGTGTATAACCTTTCTGAACCAGTGTCTCTGCCAGATAGTCTGCAATGAACGCGTTCTTCATCCAGGAAAAGTCGATGAAATTGGTTATTTCATTTTCCTTCGCAAAGGCCAGATATTCTTCTGAAACATGCAGACACACCTGATTGTTCTCCAGAAGCTCCAGATTTACGGCCGCAGGATCCCGGGCAAATGCCGCGATCTGTGCGTAAAAAGCGGCCGCTTCCGCATTTTGATACGGATCTGTCTCGGCGGCCTGAACATCATCCTGGCAGAAAAACAAGTCATCGTAGGCCGCGTAGACCGGCCCGAGATAGATTTTGCGGTCCTGATACTGCGCTGCCTTCTCCAGCGCATGGTAAAGACCGTCTTCCACCTCTATGGTCTGATTCGGATTATGATTGATGCTGTAAACGTTATTCAGTTCCACATAAGCATTATCCGCGCTGAACATCATGTAAGCCGATTCACATGCATCAGAATACTGAATGACTAGCGCTTTGTTTTCCGCGGTGGCAGACTCCCCGCCTGCTCCCAGTTCATAGAGAAAGACAAAATCTTCGCTTACATTCAGCTCTTGTGTGGAATTCGCCCGGATTTCTGTCCATCCGGAGTCCTTTTTCAGATACATCATCAGCGCATGAACCAGTGCAATTGCCCCTACAACCAGAAAGAGAATTGTCAGATAAAACCTTCTCTTCGCATGTTTCTCTGACAATTCTACTTTCTCTACGGGACGAGGCGTCGCTGACATTCTGCGCGTATCTCTCGCCGTACGTTTCAAATTAAATCACCACCAGAGCCAAAAGGATCAGGAAGATGGCAACGATGATTGCCAGCACTATGAATCCGGCTATGGCTCCCTTTTTCAGCACCCTGTAGTTTCGAATATAGTTCTTTTTTCTGCTGACCATGGCCCAGATAATACCGATGACCGGAAGGAAAAAGGCGATGATCCCATACAGCAGGTTTCCGGTGTCGCGTACCGGAGCTTTCAGGAATTCCTGTTCCGCCTTGTCAAGCTCGGCGCCGTGAACAGTAGACTCCATTTCTTTTCCTGAAGTAAGGATCGTGATGGACTTGATCGGCTCTCCTTTTTCACGGATTGCCTTGTACTCCTCGATTTCCTTTTTGTTTCCATATACCCAGTGATCATGGCCGATGTCCACAAACTCAGGCTTGTCCACACTGTAATCATGGATGGAAGGATCGTAGGTGTAAAGTACCTTGTTCTTCTCCAGCAGCGGATCCGGGATCGGAATCGCAGAAATCAGTGAGTGGGTGTAGGGATGAAGCGGGAAGTCAAATAATTCTTCGGCATCCGCGACCTCAACAATTTTTCCCTTGTAAATAACGCCGATCCGGTCCGAAATAAACCGGACAACCGACAGATCATGGGCGATGAACAGATAGGTAATGCCCTTCTCGCGCTGGAATTTTTTCATCAGGTTCAGGACCTGCGCACGAATGGATACGTCCAGAGCGGAAATCGGCTCATCGGCAACGACCAGTTCCGGTTCCATGACCATGGCTCTGGCGATACCGATTCTCTGACGCTGTCCGCCGGAGAACTCATGAGGATAACGGGTCAGATGCTCCGGGAGCAGACCAACCTCGTTGATCATGTTCTCAACTTTTTCTTCCCTGTCTTTATCATCTTTGTACAGATGGAAGTTGTACAGACCCTCGGAAACAATGTAGTCGACCGTGGCACGCTCATTCAGAGATGCGGCCGGATCCTGAAACACCATCTGGATATTACGGATGACTTCCCTGTCAAGGGAGCGCGGAATCTTTCCGGAAATCCGGACACCCTTGTATAAAATTTCACCTGCCGAAAGCGGATTGACGCGGATGGCGGCCCGCCCGATCGTGGTCTTACCGGAACCGGACTCACCAACCAGAGAAAAAGTCTCCCCTTTGTGGATATCAAAGGATGCGTTCTGAACAGCTTTCACTGCATCCGCTCCCTTACCGAAGGTGATATCGATGTTTTTAATGGACAGTAAGATTTCTCTGCCATTTTCATCGATCGGACCATGCTCAGGAAAATGGCTGGCAGTGGCCGTTAATTTCTTTTCTTTCTCGTTGTTTGATGTTGGCACGTTTAAATCTCCTGTATGTTAAATGCGTTCGTTAATTTTTCATGGATATTTTCAATGCTATTCGGTTTACTGATCTTCGGTGCATTCTCCTCAAGAAGCCATGTCTTGGCATAATGCGTCTCGCTCACCTGGAACAGTGGAGGTTCCAGAAGTGTATCGATCTTCAGACAGTAAGGATTACGCGGCGCGAAAGCATCTCCCTGAATTTCATTATACAGTGATGGCGGCGTGCCTGAGATGGAATACAGCGCGGTATTCTTCTGCGCCAGCTGCGGCAGCGAAGACAGCAGTGCCCATGTATAGGGATGGCGCGGATCGTAAAAGACATCCTCCACCGTTCCCAGCTCAATAATCTGTCCGGCATAGAGCACGGCCACACGGTCTGCGATATTCGCGACCACGCCCAGGTCATGCGTAATGAATACCGTTGTATAGTTGAACTCTTTCTGCAGATCTTTGATCAGTCTGAGGATCTGCGCCTGAATGGTTACGTCCAAAGCAGTGGTGGGCTCGTCACAGATCAGAATCTTGGGCTGGCAGGACAGGGCAATCGCAATAACGATACGCTGTCTCATACCACCGGAGTACTGGAACGGATAGTCGTCAAAACGCGCCTCCGGATGTGGGATTCCTACCTTATCCATCATCTGGATAGCTCTTCTTCTGGCCTCGACCTCTGAACATTTCTGATGTTTAATAATGATTGAGGTGATCTGCTTTCCAATCGTTACGATCGGGTCAAGGGAGGTCATCGGATCCTGGAATACGGTCGTGATCTTCTTACCGCGGATATTTCCCCAGTCATTGGCATCCTTTACCTTGGCCAGGTTCAGGATACAGGTTCCGAAAATTTCGGTTTCACTCTCACTGTCATACTGTACGCGGAAGGTAACCTCCTCAAAAACAGCGTTTCTCTGATTCATATCATTCAGATCCACACCGAGCTGCATGGCCTTTTTAAAAGCTTCCAGAAGCTGTCTTGTCCGACGTTTCTGCTTTCTCGCAGAATGGCGTCCTACGGACAGATAAATTTCTTTTGCCAGGATCTCGTTTCTTGAGATCTGATCCGGTCTGATTTCTCCCGTAATCTCTTTCTCATACCTTGCCTGCAGCGCAGCTTTTTTGTCATTGTAATCCTTCATCCAGGCTGTGTCGGGAGTCTTCGTGGGTTTTCCCTTTGCATCGGGTTCTGTCTGAATCCGGTACTCGCTCTCCAGCTCCAGGATCTCCCGATAGGTGGCTGCTCCTGCCTCCAGCTTCGAATACTCATTCAGCTTCTGCAGGGATTCCTCCATCAGAGCGATCCCTCTGGGCGTTTTCTGCTCTACCTGACGGACGGTCTCCTCGTCGTTGAAGATGATCTGTCCGTTGCTGACAAAACCATTGCCGTCCAGCATGCCGGCAAATGTCTTGGTAAATACAGACTTTCCGGATCCGGACTCTCCAACGATCGCGATTGACTCATTTTCATAAATATCCAGTGAAATACCGCGGATGGCTGTCAGGATACGCCCGCGCACACGGAATTTCACCTCTAAATCTTTAATTGATAATACTACTTTTCTCTCTTCCATGGCATCCCCTTACATATGTGTTCTCGGATCAGATGCGTCACCAAGGTTCTGACCGACAACATAAAGCACGACAGTGATGATGGAGGCGATGACTACCGGGCTCCAGAACTCAAACTGCCAACCGGGGGTTACCATTGCGCTCTCCGCTTCGTAGATCAGACGTCCGAGAGACATCTCCTTCAATCCCATTCCGATATAGGAAAGGAATACCTCGTAGGAGATATAGGACGGAATCTCTGTCGCGAGCAGAGTCACAATAACGGATGTCATGAACGGAAGCACGTTCTTCATCGCAATCTTGACCGTACTGGTTCCCAGACATCTCGATGCAAGGTTATATTCTCTGTCACGGATGATGATAACCTGATTTCGGATGAAATAAGCAATCGCGATCCATCCGGTGACAGTCAGTGCCAGCACCATGGTCCAGAAGCTTGCCGTAAACAGCATGACCATAACCGCAATGAACAGAATATACGGGATATTGCCGATGACATTGTAGACCTCTGTCATGATGATATCCACTTTCTTGGAGAATCCCCAGATCGCTCCGACTACGACACCGATCGACATGTTAATGGCCGCGCAGACAAATGCCAGTGAAATGGAGATTCTGGAACCGAACCAGATCGCATCAAATGTAGACTGTCCGGCCCCACCCGTTCCCAGGATATAATGGATATTGAAACCGAATTGTTTGATTGCCGCCGAAGGCGATAAGTGCTTCGCCGTCGAGTTCATCAGGTTCGAGAACTGGTCGTAGGATGCGAACATCGGATAGATGTAGGCAAACAGAATCAGCGCAATCAGAATAATCAAAATGATAATGTTTATTTTTTTCCGGAAGAAGACACGGAATACCGATCTCCAATAGGAATATTTCGGAGCGGTGATCTTCTCGGAATCCATACTGTCATTCGGAACACGTTCGAACAGCTCTTCTTTCGAAAGTCCGAATTGTTCCAGATCATAATTCTTCATTCTCGCTCCTCCTATCTTGCTTTGTCACTAAATGAGATCCGCGGGTCTACCATGGAAATCAGCACATCTCCGATGATGATGCATGCTACCGAGAGCAGGGCGTAGAACAGAGTTACACCGACGATAACACCGTTATCATACTGGTTGATGGCCTCGGTGAGCAGGTTACCTGCACCGGGAACACTGTACACACGCTCTGTGATAATGGCGCCTACCAAAGCTCCGTATACCGAGAAAGGTATATCATGCACAATCGGCAGGGATGCATTCTTCAAAATATGCTTTACAAAAATCTCGTTTTCTGTCAGACCGCCGGACCGCGCGAATTTTACATAATCCGCATTCATCTGATCGATCATGTACCGGCGCAGCCACTTCATCAGGTTCGCAACCGAAGGCAGCGCAAGGGAAATGATCGGCAGAATATACATCAGCTTATTCCTGGAATCCATATCGAAGGTCGTGGGAAGTCCGAGTTTTCCGCCCACCGCCTTGAACAGGAAAATATAAGCCAGCGAAGGCACCGCCAGAATAAATACGATATAGATCGTACCGATCTGGTCGACCAGTTTGTCCTTTCTTCTCGCCATCGTGATACCGAGCGGCACGCCGAGTCCGTAGGAAATCAGGACCGCAATGATACCGATCACGAAGGAATAGCCCATCTTGGACTTTCCGCTCTTGATTGTTGATATATTCGTATAATCATCCGCAAACCGGGACTGCAGAACTGTATTCGTGGACAATGATCCCTTCACATAAGTCGCAGAGTGAAGGTTGTCCGCGCTCGACTCTTCAAGTCCCGTCGGATAGGTAATGACCGACTTCTTATACGAGCCCTGGGAATCCGTCATCGTGTTGAACACATCCACGCCCTTGTTTACCGCGTAGGAGGTGCCCAGATGGATCGTCAGGACATTCTGATGGAAAAACGGAAACTGTTTGTCAAAATACAGCAGATATCTGTGCGTCGTTCCGTTTCCGATAATGGCAGGGGAAAACTTTGTCCCGCCGTAGACCGGGTCGTGAGACGTGAATGTCAGGCCGCGCTTCCCGTTAATATCCTCAACATTTTTTACATTGTCTATTACAAATATACTGGAAATATACTGCCACAAACGTTTTGGCAGCGGTTCATTGCGCCATGCGAAAAGCTGCTGCTGTCCGCCGTCCGCAACCTTTTTCTTGCCGATCATCACGGCATCCAGACGCACGATCTTATAGCCCCGCGCCTGATATTCCTTCCGGAATTGTTTGATATATTTTTTTACAGTATCAGAATCGCTCTCTTTCTGACGTCCGAAAGCGACAGCAGCGGATCTGGTCTCATCATCGATCTCGCCCTTCGCGACCAGTTCTGTCAGATAATCCGCATACGGAACATAGTCAATATAGCCATATTCCTCCCATTTCAAGTACCGATAGGTCACCTTCTGATTGTTGCTCAGATGTGAGTAGGTAGAATCCTTCGCGAAAATAAGGTTACGATCCATCAGCGAATAGATCATGACCATTACGATGGCGACTACGATAACAACCGAGATCAGACCATGAACGATACGTTTTATTAAATACTTTGCCATAGTTTTTTCTCTCTTAAAAGCACTATAAGAGAACGGATCAGCTCCGGTCTCTTATAGTGTCAATGTCATATTCATGCTGTGCACTCATAAAGAGTGCAGATCAGAGTATCTGTAATCTTACTGTACTGATTAGTAGATACCCAGGCATTTTGTCATGTAGCCACTGTAATCCGGTTGCATTGTATCAAGATAGGTGGAAGGATCACCATAGTCAGGACCCCAGCCGGAGCAGTCATAGAGGTCATAGTTTGCCTCATAACCGTAGTCAGTCATGTATCCTGCATAGTACCACTCTTCCATACTTGCGCCTGCTACCAGGTTCACGATTACCTTTCCGCCAAGAGCGCTCTCAACAGACTGTTTTACGGAGTTTGCTCTGTTGGTATAGGTCTGGTTGTTGGAAGGATACGGAAGGTCGATCTGGATCGGGTTCTCTTCGCTGATCTCAAGACCTTCGTCTGCCAGTGCAGCAATTGCAAGCTCAAGCTGTGCAGCTGCGTTCTCAGGGTTGTACCATCCGTCATAACCGTCGCAGGTCTGTGTCTCTGGGTCAAATGCCTTGATCGGGCATCCGTCTGCGTCAAGCTGTGCCTGAACGATCTCACCGTAGTTCGTGCCTGCCGGGAATGTGGTTTCTGTACCGTTGATGTCAAGTGTTACATCCTCTTCCAGAGTTACGAAGTTACCCGGTGTGATGGCATTTCGGATGGATGTATACTTCAGATCCTCGCCGACTGCCTGAGCCATGTAGGAACCTCTGTCTACTGCGAACGCGATAGCAAGACGGAAGTTCTGGTTGCCCATCGCCTGTTTTGTTCTTGCAGCAGTCTCTTCATCCTGAGTGGAAGCCATCTTGGTCTGATCATTTGCGTTTGCAAAGTTGTTTCTGTTCATGTTGAAGAATGCCTGGAATGTAGTGGAGTCTGTCAGGGAAACATATGCATACTCATCAAACATTCCGTCTGTCTTCGCCAGCTCCAGGGAGCTTGTATTCAGGCCGGAGAAGGATACTGTGTTGGCCTTCATATCTGTGTAGACCTTTGTCGGATCGGAACCATCCTCGAATACCCATGTAATCTTGTGGATATTCATCTTGTCTGCAGCGTAGTAAGTCGGGTTCGCCTCGAAGACGATCGTGTTCTTCGCTGTCCAGTTTGTGATCAGGAACGGTCCGCAATATGCGATGTGGTCAGGATCTGTACCATAGGTCATGGAGCTTGCATCGTACTCAACGCCGAACTTACCGCCCTGGGACTCATAGTAAGTTCTGCTCATCGGAGCAAAGATGCTGTAGCCGAGCATTGTCATAAAGTATGTGCAGGGGCTCTCCAGTGTGTAAACCAGTGTGTGCTCATCGGGAGCGGAAACGCCGACCTCAGCGAAGTCAGTGATCTCGCCGCTGATGTACTGGTTCGCATTCTTGATGACGCCCTGTACCAGGAACTCAAGACCGCCCTGTGCATCCAGCATGTGCTGCATACCTGCAACAAAGTCGTCTGCGCAGACATCTGCAACTTCACGTCCCTGAGAGTCTACCCACTTCACGCCGTCACGGATGTGGAAGGTGTAGGTCAGTCCGTCATCGGAAATCTCATAGCTCTCAGCCAGAGCCGGCTGAAGCTCATTCTTGTTGTCATAAGCCATCAGGCCATCATATGTATTGATGACAGGTTCGGTATCTGCCTGCTTGGATGTAGCAAGAAGATCCCATGTTACAGGATCGCTGGTGTAGTTCGGGTATCTGAACTCATCTGCCAGCTCATATCCCTTGTCAGCGAGGAAGGATTTTACATATGCATTGTAATCATCCGCGGATTCGCCCTCTGTATTCAGCCAGTGTTCTCTCATCTCAAGATAATCAGCTGACTTGATCGGCTCTGTGGTCACGATCTGCTGCTGACGTCTGTATTCATCGGAGCCCCACATTACCGTCGTAGCTGTGTAGGGAGCCACTCTGGAAATAGCATAGTTACCACCTCTGGTCTCTGTCGGCAGTGTCACGCCGGACTCAAGGAGCCATGCCTCAGACTGTGCCATCTTTGCCCATTTCTCGGAAACATTCTCTACTTCTTTTGCTTCCTGATAAGCGGTGTTGAATTTGCCGAGAGCTGCGTCATACAGCTCTGCAGATGTCTCATCATAACCTTCCGGAGCTGCTACTTCATCAGAAGGAGCCTCTGCCTCCTCACCTGCTGATACCGCTTCATTATCAGCAGATAAGCTTCCATTGCCGCCCTGGCTGCCGCAGGCTGTCATAGACAGTGCTGTCACTGCTGCAAGCACAAGAGCCATTACCTGTTTCTTTTTCATGATGTTCTCCTTTTCACATAGATTGCAGGGCGCACTTGCCCCCTGCTATTTTGAAACATGCTAACATTTTAGCAATTTACAGTGAAAAATGCAATAGTTCTGTGCAAAAATATGAAACAAGAATGAAAATCAGAATCAGCAGATGTGATATTTATACAAACAACAATTATATTTATACATTCTGTAGAAC
>AUXO011687710.1_pt1 | contig 10697 bp, 10 predicted proteins | sample 768731 | NCBI WGS metagenome assembly AUXO01 (sample SAMN02715735, study PRJNA202380) | gut metagenome | biome: sheep rumen | host: Ovis aries | place: New Zealand: Palmerston North
AAAGTTTCAAATGGTATATCCATACCATCTTTACAAAGTTTTGTTCCACATTTTGGACAATCTTTATCTGGAAGGTCAAATCCATTTCCAATTCCATAATCAGTAAAATCGGAATATTTACATTTAGGACATCTATAATGTGGCTGAAGAGAATTTACTTCTGTTATACCAGTCATAAATGCAACTAAGCTTGATCCAACAGAACCTCTTGAACCTACTATATATCCATCTTCATTTGATTTCCAAACTAATTTCTGTGCAATAATATACATAACTGAATAACCATTACTAATAATAGAATTTAGTTCTTTATCAAGTCTTGTCTGTACAATTTCTGGAAGCGGATCTCCATACAATTCATGAGCTTTTTTATATGCAATATTCTTAATATCTTCTTCACAACCCGGAATATGTGGTGGGCATTTTTCTGGTGAAATTGGTTTTATTTTTTCACACATATCTGCTACTTTATTTGTATTTGTTACAACAACTTCAAATGCTTTTGACTCACCTAAATATGAAAATTCTTCAAGCATTTCTTCAGTAGTTCTTAAATATAGTGGTGCTTGATTATCAGCATCATCATATTTTTGTCCAGCTTGCAAAATTCTTCTATATACTTCATCTTCTGGATCCATAAAATGTACATCACATGTTGCAACAACAGGCTTGTTTAATTTCTCACCTAAAGCTACTATCTTTTTGTTAAATTCTCTTAAAGTTTCCCAACCTTCAACTTGTCCTTCTTTAATTAAGTATTCATTATTTTTAAGTGGTTGTATTTCTAAGTAATCATAATACTCAGCAATTTCTTCTAACTCTTCATCTGTTTTTCCACTTACTATTGCTCTATAAAGTTCTCCTGCTTCACATGCACTTCCAATAATTAGACCTTCTCTATACTGATTAAGCATAGATTTTAGTATTCTAGGTTTTTTATAAAAATAATCTAAATGAGAATAAGATACAAGTTTATATAAATTTTTTAGTCCAACATAATTTTGAGCTAAAATTATCATATGGTATGTTGGAAGTTTTCTAAAATCTATATCAAAAACATTATCAAAATCATCTATACTTTTTGCATCTTTATCTTTGGCCCTTAATATCATTTCATTAAATACTTGAACTAATGTCTTTACATCATCTAATGCACGGTGAGCTACATCAACTTTAATTCCCAATTTATCTGCAATATAACCTAATCTATATCTACCATATTCAGGAAATATAGCTTTAGCTAAACGCAAAGTATCTATATGTGTATTATCAAATGGAAGTGATAATTTTTCACAATTGTATTTCATATATCCAATATCAAAATCAGCATTATGTGCAACAAGTACTGAATCACCAATAAATTCCAAAAACTTCGGCATTACTTTCTCAATTGTTTCTGCATCTTTAACCATATCATCAGTAATATGTGTAACATTTACAACTTCTTCTGGGATTGGCTTTTCTGGATTAACAAATGTAGAAAAAGTATCTATAATTTCTCCATTTTTAATTTTAATCGCACCAATTTCGGTTATCTTTTCTGTAATATGAGATATACCTGTTGTTTCTAAGTCAAAAACACAATATTCAGTATCTATATTTTGTCCTTTAGAATTAGAAACACATGGGTCTTTATCAGGACAAAAATATGCTTCTACACCATAAATTACTTTTAAATCAGCTCCTGTTTTTTCTAAGAATTTATGTGCATCTGGAAAACTTTGAACAACACCATGATCCGTTATAGCTATGGATTTCCATCCCCAAGAAACAGCTCTTTTCAATAAATCACTGCATGGAGTTATAGCATCTAATTGACTCATTTGTGTATGCATATGAAGCTCAACTCTTTTGTTTTCACTGTTATCCATTCTTTTTTCTTTTTTAATACCAGTAGATTCTATTATAGTATTTGCCATAACTTCTACTTCTTTAGAATATGTACTATATTTAGCTGTGCCTTCTATTCTTAGTCCTTTTACTTTAGAAATCCTACCTTTAACTTCTTTTTCCTTTTCTTTTTCAATAAAAGCTTTACAAGCAATTGTACTTGTTCCATCATATATATCAAACATTATAATAACTTTTTCATTTTTTATATCTCTTGAATCTAAAGAGCCCTCTAGTATTTCTCCATCAATACAAACTCTAAGCTCTGTATCTTCACTCATAGGGATATTCTCAACCTTTACAAGGTCTGTTCTTATAGTAAGACTTCTTCCTAAGATTAAAGGAGACACTTCATTTTTCTTATCATTTTGATATGCTTCAATTTTAGCTGCAAGTTCAGGATTCCTTCAATTCTAAGTCCTTTAGCTTTAGAAATTCTACCTTTAACTTCTTTTTCCTTTTCTTTTTCAATAAAAGCTTTACAAGCAATTGTACTTGTTCCATCATATATATCAAACATTATAATAACTTTTTCATTTTTTATATCTCTTGAATCTAAAGAGCCCTCTAGTATTTCTCCATCAATACAAACTCTAAGCTCTGTATCTTCACTCATAGGGATATTCTCAACCTTTACAAGGTCTGTTCTTATAGTAAGACTTCTTCCTAAGATTAAAGGAGACACTTCATTTTTCTTATCATTTTGATATGCTTCAATTTTAGCTGCAAGTTCAGGGTTTTGTGCTTTTAACTCTTCTTTTCTTTTTTCATCATCTTCTAGTTTTCTTTGCTTTTCTGCTTCTTTTTCTAATCTTTTCTTTTCTCTAATTTCCTCTAGTTCTTCCTCTGCCTTTTTTTCAAGTTCTATTAATGCTTCTTTTTCTTCTTTATCTCTTTCCTCTATAAGCTTCCTTTCTTCTTCTGGAGTTAATTCTTTTTCTATAAATGATACTTCAAAATTTTTATTATATAAATTAGATACTAAATGTTCTATTCCTTTATCAAACTTTTTAGACAATAAAAAAGAAGCTCCTTTCATATTTAAATTAACATCTAATTTATTATCAGTTACTGTAACATTGCTATCAGATAAAATAGCTTTACTGAAAGGTTCTTTCTTACCAATATATTTAATTATGTTGTTCCAATTATTTTCAATATCAAATAAAATTTCTGCATCTTTATAAGCAATATCTAATGATGCTTTACTAACTTTAAATCTATTTATTAAATAGTCTTCAAAACTATCTATTTCACTTATATTTATTTGCTTATTTGAAATAATATTAACTTGTAATCTATTAGTTTTTTTGAACAAATTAATATTTTCAATTTCTGCTTCTATTAAACTACTATTAGTACTATAATCCCCAAAAACATCCTTTATAAATTTTTGCATATCTATAATAATATATGTTAAATGAAATAATCATTTAACATATAGCCCCTTTCTATATGAGATTTTATTATTAGTCATTTTTTTTGTTTGGAATAGATGAACTAGCAACAAGATCAATAATAGTTCGAACTGTCTCATCAACATTTTCAACATTTTTTATTTGAAAGCCATTCAATAAAGTTGCTCCAGGAAATGTTCCATTTGCATAAATACAAATATCTCCATATCCATATTTTCTTTGAGAAAAAGTTCTAAATATTTTAATATCCTTAATATTTGAATATTTTACTGTTTTTTCAGTGTCAAAAAATAAAAATTTAAATGTATATACTACTTTAGTTTCATAAAAAACAGCCTTTGTTGCCATTGAAAGTCTTTTATCCCAAAATAATAAAAAACCTATAACTATTGCTAATAATAATATACATAGTAATCCTGCCATAATATTTCCGACAGCAAAACAACAGAAAGATGAAAGTATTAATATAATAAATACCCAAGTATATTTATTAATTTCATAAGCAATTCCATATTTTCTTTTTAATTCAAAAACAACATTTGTATCTTTTTCAAGATTCTTTTCTTCTTGTACTAACTTATAACAATTAGTACAAATATCTCCTTCTTTTTTTAACTTTGCTCCACAAATACTACATCTCATTTTTTCACATCTCCTAAAAAATTCTTAAAATATCATTATAAGACACATATAGTGAAAATAAAACTAATAGTATAAATCCAGCAGATTGTATTCCTAATTCTATTTCTTCTTTTAGTGCTTTCCCACGAATTCCTTCAATTACTAATAAAACTATTCTTCCACCATCTAGTGCTGGAATAGGTAACAAATTTGTAACTCCAAGTGATAATGATATTATACTTAGTAAGTAGACAAAATTATATAATCCACTAGTTTGCGCAACCATATTTGATATTCCAATAGGTCCTGTCATTTGGTCTATTCCTACATTTCCAGTAAATAGTAGTTTTAAGCTTTCTCCAATAGAAGTTGTAAAATGCACTGTTTCCCAAAATGAATAATATAATCTATCTCTAAAATTATTTCTACTAGGTAATAATTCAATTCCTAATACATATAAATTTGTTTCCATATATTTTGAAGGTAAGACTTTTAATTCTATTTGTTTATTATTTCTTTCTACTAAAACAGATATTTCTTCGCCATTACAATTTTGAAGTTCTTTAGCAATATCTGACTTAATTCTAATCTTGTGATCATTTATCTTTAGTATTTTATCTCCAATTTCAATTTCTTCGATATTTTGTGCATATTCTGGCATTTTATTATTAACAATCGTAGAAACATTTTGATTAGCGAAAAAAAGCAATCCGAAATAAATAATAATTGCAAAAATAATATTTACCAATGCTCCAGCTAGTACGATTATAATTCTATGTGATATTTTGGCTTTATTAAATGCTCCTTGAACATCAACTCTTTCATTTTCGCCAGTCATCTTTACATATCCACCAAAAGGAATAGCTGAAATTGAGTATTCGGTCTCTTTGCCTTTTTTGGAATATATTTTGGGACCAAATCCAATAGAAAACTCTTCTACTTTTACTTTAAATAGCTTTGCTGCTAGGAAATGACCTCCTTCATGGATAAAAACTAAAAATCCTAATAAAAAAACAATTTTAAAAGCATTTATTATAAAACCCAATGTTAATCCTCCTAATATTCTATAAAAACGTAGTAATTAAAAAATATGCAAATGGCGCAATAAAAATTACGCTATCAATTCTATCTATCATTCCACCATGTCCAGGAAATAATTCGCTATAATCTTTTACATTAAAATATCTTTTTATAACTGATGCCGAAAAATCTCCAACTTGCCCAATTATACTTAAAAGTAATGCTATAACTCCAACTGTAACATATGATAATCCAAAATGGCCATATTTATTTAAGAAAAACACAAAAATAATATTTAAAATAACTGCACCAATGCTTCCAGCAATACAACCTTCTATAGATTTGTTAGGACTAACTTTACTAAATTTAGTTTTTCCAAATCTTCTTCCTATCATAAAAGCAAAAATATCTGTTCCCCAAGCAGAAATAATAACAAACCAAATTAGAATTTTACCTGATATATATCCTGAAATCCCATATATAATTGGTAAAAATACTGTAAACCCAAAAATATATAATATTCCAAATAAAGTATAAGCAATTTCTTCAAATGAAATCTTCATATCTGAAATTATTACATGCAAAAATAAAATCATAAGAAGTCCTGGTACTGATAAAACTTCAAGATTTTTCAAAATATTACTTGGTATTATATGAATAAAGGCAATACTTAAAACAGCTAAATAACTAATCCATGCAATAGTTTTTGACTTTTTTGAAACACAATTTCTATATTCATACATAGCAATTACAGCTATTATACCAAAAACACAATCTATTATATATTTATTTGCAAATATAAGAAACAATATTACAATTGGAAGTCCAATTATAGTTGTTAATAATCTTTTTACATTCATAACTATTTCGCTCCAAATTTTCTATTTCTTTGTTTGTATACTTCAATTGCATCATCTATATCTTTGGGGGTAAAATCTGGCCATAATTTATCTAAAAACAAAAATTCAGAATAAACAGACTGCCAAGGTAAAAAACCGCTTAATCTAATTTCACCACTCGTCCTTATCAATAAATCCGGATCAGGAATATCTCTTGTATATAAGTTTTTAGCTACAATCTCTTCATTAATATCTTTAATATCTATAATTCCATCTTTTGCATCTTGAGCAATTTTTCTTACAGCATGAACAATTTCATCTCTTCCTCCATAATTAAGAGCAATATTGAAAATTGTTCCAGTATTATTTTTGGTTCTTTCTATTGTTGAAGATATACTCTTTTTTAGTTCTTCAGATAGTGGAGTTAAATCTCCTAATATTCTTATTACAATATTTTCAGTATCTGCTTCTTTGGCAAAGTCATCTAAATAGTTTTTAAGTAGTGTCATTAATGAATTCACTTCGTCTTCTTCTCTTTTCCAATTTTCAGTAGAGAAGGCATATACTGTAATATATTCAAGACCTATTTTATTTGCATATCTAACAATTTTCTTTAAGGTTTCAGCTCCCTGTTTATGTCCAAGTTTTACTGGTAATTTTCTTTTTTTAGCCCATCTTCTATTTCCATCCATTATTATAGCTATATGTCTAGGCGTATTATTATTTTCCATAAATAATCCTTCCACTTATCTAATTTATATACTCATTATGTCTTTTTCTTTATTCTCTAATATTTCATCAATTTCTTCAACATATTTATCTGTTAATTTTTGAATTTTATCCTCTAAATTTGATTTTTCATCTTCAGAGATTTCTGAATTTTTTTGCCTGTTTTTAACATCATCCATACCATCTCTTCTGATAGCTCTAATACTTACTCTAGCTTCTTCTGCAATTTTTCTAATATCTTTTACTAAATCTTTTCTTCTCTCTTCGGTTAATTCAGGAAATGCAAGTCTAATAACTTTCCCATCATTATTTGGATTCAAACCAATATCTGAAGCTAAAATTGCTTTTTCTATATTCTTTAGTGCACTTGCATCCCAAGGTTGAATTACTATCGTTCTAGCTTCCGGAACAGATATTCCAGCTACTTGATTAATTGGAGTCTGAACTCCATAATATTCTATACTTATTTTATTTAATATAGCTGGATTAGCTCTTCCAGCTCTAATTTCAGATAAATTTTGTTCAAAAACACTAATAGATTTTTTCATTCTTTCTTCTAATTCTTGTAATTCCATAATTTCTAACTAATGATACTAAGTATCATATCTCCTTAACTATATATTTAGGTTTTAAGGTTTACCTATAACCTTTGATATATTTCTTACTTATTTTAGCTTACAATAGTACCAATTTTTTCACCTTTTATAACTCTAACAATATTTTCTGGATCACTAATTGCAAAAACTAGTAATGGTATTTTATTGTCTTTACAAAGAGCTGTTGCTGTTGAATCCATAACTTTTAAATCTTGTGCCAAAACTTCTTTATATGATATTTTGTCATATTTCTTAGCTGATTTGTCTATTTTTGGATCTGCGGAATAAACTCCATCTATAGTTTTAGCGAGTAGAATAACTTCAGATTCTGTTTCTGCTGCTCTTAATGCTGCTGCTGTATCTGTTGAAAAATAAGGATGACCTGTGCCACATGCAAATATTACCACTCTACCTTTTTCTAAATGTTTTGCAGCTTTTCTTTTAATATAAGGTTCTGCAATTTCTCTCATTTCTATTGCAGTTTGTAATCTTGTATATATTCCTTTAGATTCTAATGAATCTTGAAGTGCTAAACCGTTCATTGCTGTTGCAAGCATTCCCATATAATCTGCTGCAGATCTATCCATCTTATGTCCATTTCGAGCTCCTCTCCAAAAGTTTCCTCCACCAACAACAATTGAAACTTGAACTCCCATTTGTACAATTTCTTTAATTTTATCACATATATTTCCTACAACATCTGGATCTATACCGTGACCTTCTTTTCCAGCTAGTGCCTCTCCACTTAATTTTAATAATACTCTTTTATAAGCTACCATTTAACTTCTCCTTTTATTATATTAAAATATACTAACTTATTTTTTGCATTGTATCATAAAAGAAAATTTTTTTCACTATTTTTTATAAATTAATTTTAAAAATTGAACAAGATGTTAATATTCACATCAATTTGATTTCATATAAAGCTAAATTATTATTAAATGTAGTGAATTGTAATATACGATAATTTTAAAAAAAACGGATTTACCAATTAAAATCCGTTTTTAAGTATTTTACATATCTTTATTTATATTAATATCTTTTAATAATTTATCTTTAAACTCTTCAGGAATTAATCTAATATCTTTTATTTTATCTTTTGCAATAATTTCCGGGATGTAAATCCCCCTATCAGCATATTTTGAATCTCCTGTAAATTCTGGACCAGTTCCACTTCCAAAAGTACCACTTATATATTTACATAAAAATATATATTCTTCAATATCATTATTTATTTTTTTATAAAATAGTTTTCTAATAACTTCAACATTTATTCCAAATTCTTCTAATATTTCTCTTTTTAAAGCATCTTCATATGAGTTATCACTTGGTTCTACTCCACCACCTGGAAAAACATAGTATTCTCCATATGGTGCATCAATACCTTCTTTTTTCTTAACATTCATTCTATGCATAAGTGCATAACCATTATCTATTTCAATTAAACCAGCAACTCTTGTTCTTTTCATAATTAACCTCTTTTTTAAATTTAATATTTAATAATATACATCTTGGACAAAAAAATCTTTTCTCTATCCAAACAAAAAAGATATATGTTTTTTTTTAACTCATATATCTCTCAATTTTTATTATTTTTTAATTGATAAAATTTTTAATTTAATAATTCCTACAGGAGCTTGAACTTCTACTACATTATTTCTTTTCTTTCCTAATAATGCCTTACCTATAGGTGATTCATTAGAAATCTTATTATTTGCTGTATCTACTTCTGTTGAACCAACTATTGTATATTCTATATCTTCATTAAATTCTAAATCTCTTACTTTAACTATATTTCCAACTTGGACAACTTCTGTATCTATTTCAGATTCATCTATTATTCTTGCATATTTAATTTTTTCTTCTAATTCTGCAATTTTAGCTTCATTTGCTGCTTGAGCATTTTTAGCTTCATCATACTCAGAATTTTCTGATAAATCACCAAATCCTAAAGCAACTTTTATTCTATCAGCTATCTCATATCTAACTTCTGTTTTTAACTTTTCCAATTCTTTTTCTAAATTATCATATCCTTCTTGTGTTAATAAAAATTCTTTTTCTCCCATTTAGATTGCCCCCTTATTGTTTTATTATATACCTACATATAATAAGATTTATTTTCAAATTTGTCAAGCTAATTTACAACTTTTTTTGATAAATTAAGAAATTCATTTTTCCTTATTCTACCATTTTTCCCAACTAGTGAAATAATGCATACTTTATCATCCTTTATTTCTTTTTTTATATTTTCTGGAATAGTATTTTTATAAATAAAGCTTTCATATAAAACTTGATTATTAAATCCTTTTAAATACACTAGATTCCTTATATACTTATCTGGCATAATAATTTCAAAAAAACTAGAACTAATCCCTTCAAATATTTTAGAATCTAACTTAGTATCTCCTTGTAAATTTATAATACAAGCTTTCTTCGGTAAATTATATTTTTTTAAATCTTCCTCAGTATAATCAAAATTAATAATAATATCACTCTTTACTAAGCTTTTTTTATAATTGTTATTCATATTAAGTATAATTCCATATTCTGAATACAATTCATTTTCTAATTTTCTAAAAACATTTTCTTTATCAGTAATTATATTTATAGCTCGTACATTTAGTGCAATTTCTTTTATAGAACTTACTATAATTCTATCTATTTTATGTGTTAAAACAGAAACTTCTTGAACTTCAATTTTTTCTTTTTTGCAGTTAGAAACATATTCAACTATGTTTTTAGTTAAATGTTCAAAAAGCCATCTACCATCAAATATTTTTATTCCTTCGCTTTTTAAAATATTTGTAAATGTATTATTTGTCTGCAAATTATCAGATAAACATACAATCTTTATGCAATTTTGTTTTATATATTTAGATATTTTCTTTATTGTTATATCACTTACATCTTTTATTGTTATTAGTGTTTTTACTTTATCACTTTCAGCATTTTCAATTCTATCAATTTTCAAATTAAAAATTATACTTTTAATTTTATCTATAATTTTAAAAAAACCTATAATTTCATTATCATTTTCTTCTAGTTTAATATAAAGCAAAAAAATCACCTCATTATTATATATGAAGTGATTTTATATTTATGAATATTAATTTCTACATAGCTTCTCTAAATAGTCTTATAAAATCTTCTTTTGTAACTTCTCTAGGATTACCTGGTTTACAAGGGTCTTCCATTGCTTTTTCTGCAAGCATTTCTAAATCTTCTTCTTTACATCCTGTATCTTTTACAGAGATATTAACACCACATGCTTTAGATAATTCTTCTATCATCCATACAAAAGTATTTATTACATCTTGATTACTTAATGTATATGCATCTGTTCTTCCTAAATGTGCTAATATATCTCTAAATCTATCGCTACATACTTCACCATTAAATCTCATAACTGTTGGAAGAAGTATAGCATTTGCAATCCCATGTGGAGTATCATAAACTGCTCCTAATTGATGTGCCATTGAATGAACTATTCCAAGTCCCACATTTGAAAATCCCATTCCAGCCATATATTGTGCCATTGCCATATTTTCAATTGCAACAATATCTTTATCATTTACTGCTTTTTC
>AUXO010092929.1_pt1 | contig 10696 bp, 18 predicted proteins | sample 768731 | NCBI WGS metagenome assembly AUXO01 (sample SAMN02715735, study PRJNA202380) | gut metagenome | biome: sheep rumen | host: Ovis aries | place: New Zealand: Palmerston North
TCCGAAGAAATAAAATTACTCATAACTACTCATTTCTGAATTATACGAATAATTCTCTGTATGTGTACACATACTTCCTCGGAACGACAGAAGTTTTTCCTTCAAGTCACATCTTTTGATGCGAATTGGTTCAAAACTTCCGTCAATATTTTGTTTTAAGAGAGGCCGAAACACGGTTTCGCTCGCTCTGTTTCTTATGTTAATACTTGCATTATGGTCCCATTCTCCTTCAGGAACTTTATAAGTCGGTTAGCAGCCATCCTTTCCCCTCCATATTTCGACAACAACCAGCTTGTTTCCTCCGAACGTTGTCACGCACGAGAATATGTCGTTCGAGTACGGTTCGAGTGCCTGAGAATCTCCGAATCCACGCATACCACCACGGATGGTCCCGCAGAACATCTTGGAAAGGTCAACCTTACCCTCGTTGCTGTTTCTAAGTGTCACCTTCATTTTTTCAACTCCTCTATCTCTACAAGAACCGTGAAGTTCTGGTTGGTCTTTATGCAGGATGACACCTCGTTGCTGAACGATTCGAGAGCTGGCATGTCGTGGAATCCACGACTCCCCCCCCAGAATCTTCGCGGAGAACATCCTGTGCAGGTCAACCCCGTTGCTATGCCTCAAACGAACCTTCATTCCTCCTTGATGAAATTGTCGTCCATCCTTCCACCCGCGTGTGTCGTGACAGCCTTGCCGACTCCCTCGCCATGTGTCGGGTTGAAACGGAATCCGTTGCCCTTAGCCTTCTGCTCCTCGGAGTTCCTCATGAAGAAGTCAACCATCACGTCCTTCAGGTAGTACTTCTCGTCAACGTTGTCCTCAAGGACATCCTTCAGCCGTTTCTCAAGTTTCATCGGCTTGGGGAAGTAGTACGGAAACCTCACGTCCTCACGTATTGAAAGAAGGAACACACGCTCCCTGTTCTGTGGAACTCCGTAGTCCTTCGCGTTCAGCACCTTCCAGAATGACTTATACCCCAATTCCTCAAGAACCCTGAACCATTTGAAGAACAACGGCATGAACTTCTCCGACACAAGCGCGGAAACGTTCTCAAGAAGGCAGTATTTAGGTCTCTTTATCGTTATGGCCTTCTGGCACTCCCACAGAAGTGACGAACGTGTCCCAGAGCCTTCCTCGCCACCCTTCTGTTTCCCTGCTTGGGAAAAGTCTTGGCAGTTGTGAACAATACAACCATTTGCAGTATATGAATTGTCAACGGAAACCTCCATATTATAAACTTCACAATCCGCCTCAAAAGTGTTTATTTCTCTGATGGGACACCAAATATATCCATTTTCATAAAACGCCTTATCTTGTTTACTTTTTTCAAGTTTCCAACATATTTGGTAAGTTGGAAGTTGATTCACTACTCGATTCTCAATAATATGCTTGGTAGGACGATTTGTGAAATAAATCTTGTATGGAGTTTTGAAAACTTTTGCAACACAATGTCCAAGACCATACGCCAACTCTTTACTTACTGTTGTAATCTTATATAAATTATTTACAACACACCCATCACTTGCCAAATAACCATCAACAAAGGAACGAAGGTATTCTATCGGAAGATTTAGAGTTTCTCCATCTATTCGTTTGCCGTAAGCATAAGAACCGTACCTCTTAACAAACTCGTAAAGCTCTTTTGAAGTAATTTGTATTTTATTGACAGTCCTTTCCTTGACAATAGTATAATTAAAACCACAAGATTTTATGGCATCAGTCAAGGTTTCCTTGTCTCTTGTACTATCATTACAGCAAATAATAATCCCAAAGGATGTATTATGCACATTCTTTTTCCAACCATCTCCTACATATCTTCCCATTAGATACCAAAAACTATTGTTCGTAAAAAGTTCAGATAGTCTGTTTGAGATGTTATGATGTCCAAATCTATTATCAACCACACCTTTCCATATAGGTAACTGATTCACTTGGTTAATAGAGACTCCAACATAATGATTTTTTGTCAAATCCTTAGCAAGTACCCATTCCGGTTCTTTGAATGTTCTAATACTTTTATGACCCTTTCTATATTTTTCCCGTACATAGAATGGATGCTCCGGAGTACAGTCCAGATTATCAAAACACATTGCTTTTAAGTTGTACATAGTACCTGAATAGTGTTTCAGCATTGGTTTAACCACACACTGAAATCTATTCGTGTGTGTCAATACTTCATCTTTGTCTGTTATACTCTCTATAGGTTTCAACCCATTCCATGTCATAACAAGAGTTCCAGCAGTAAAACAAGGTGACGAGTATGTGAAAAGGTCGAAGTCAGGGACTTTCTCCCAGTCTATCTTCGATATGTCCCCGTAGTTCATGACATCGCCATGCACAGCCTTGTACGCCTGTATAGCGTACTTGTCTATCTCGGCAATCCCGACGGGTTCCACCTTAATCTTGTCCGGGTGGAGCTTCTCCAACCTCCTCAACGCCATCAGCTGCGATCCGTAACCGGCGAATGCCTCAAATGTTCTTATTGTCTCCATCTATCTTCAAAATTTGTTTTATTATACGAACTTTCACGTCAATTTGTTTGTGCAGTACGGACACTTGCCGAAATCGAAACTCCCGTTCCTTTTCAGCTTCATTGACTTCGTGCGTTCAAGACACCAGCAGTCCACGTGCCTGAAACCACATTTGTTAGGGTTCTCTCCGAACGGGCAGTCCTGAACCCTCTCAGGTGTCTTGTCAAGTATTATCCTGCTAATCATAGTCTATCCCTCCTTGTTTTTCGTAAATGTCGTTTGTAAATCAAATTAGTTAAAAAATTCGACAACCTCTTGATGTAATTCTTTAATTTCGTCTTCTTCCCAATAAGAAAACTTATCATTTGTTGGAATACCTGCTATACATTTTGCAGTGACCATTGCTTCATCGTCAGTAACACATCCAAAATCGAGTGGTGTACCGTCTTCATTACACCATTTTTGAAAATCACAGCAATTATCGTAATAACAATAAATTGATTTGTGACAAGTAAATCCCATATTACTATCGAATGTAATATTGTATTTTTTAATATAATGACTCATTTTAATAAATTAGTTAAACAATATTTAATTGCATCTTCACAAGCGTTCTCATTATTTTCAAATCCTGCTTTTGCTTTTACTAACAATACCATATACTTATACTGCTCAAATTTATGAATTTCGTAGGCGTACATAAATCCTTCGTTGGTGATATATGGTTTTATTGTAATGTGTAGGTTATGTGCCTCTCTTAACCACTTCATTGCCATTTGAAGGGTTGGGGTAGAAACGCAAGTGCCCGCATTTCTATTTATCAGACAGGGGTCAAATTTAACTCCACAATTCTTATTTGGGTTATAAAAAGTATGAATTGGTATATCAAACCCTTTTTCTTTTAATAATTTTGCCGTTTCAATCGAAACATAATCTTCCGTTATCATAGTTATTCCTCCATGTTTATATTAAATTTAAAGCATAAGTAATGGCATTATCTAAACATTTATTATAGGATTCAATTGGAAATTCTGGAATATAATCTTCATTAATCAAATTTAAAATAGTTTTATCTTCCTTTTTTATTATCTTATAGACACAGAACGATAAAAAACTTTTTTCTTCATTACCAACAATAATTGAATAAGGTTGTACATTGACAAGTATTTCTTTTTCATACAGAAACTTTATAGTATCTTGATAGGTAGGAGCAGTAATAACACCCTCACTACAATCACTATTACAAATATCAACTTCACCATAAAATTCCATTGCATAATCAATAGAACAATCTATGTCGTATACCATAAAACAATATCCGTCAAAACCTTTTTCTTTTAATAGTTTCGCTGTTTTAAATGAAACATAATCTTCTTTTATTATCATAGTCGTTTAAATTAAATTTTCCAAGCAATATTTTATCGAAGCATCAACACATTGGTTATAGTTCTCAATAGAATATAAACCACTTTTTTCTGCTTCTTTTTCAATGTCATCCATATCCCAGATGTAATACATTACACATAAATAACCATCTTTGTCAATTGTTGGATTTATAGAAATTAATAATTCATGTTGCTCTCTCAACCACTTCAAAACTTGTGATTGTGTTGGTATATAATAAGCATCACAATCTTGCCATGTTGGGGCGTTGGATTCTTTTGTATACCAAATTGGTCTAAAATCTTGTACAAAAACTTTATCAAGAAAGCAACCTTTCTCTAATAATAACGGCATTAACTCTTTATTTACATAATCCTCACTTGTCATAATTATTCTTCCTCGTATTTTTTCTTGTAATCAATCTCTGCCATGACTAATTTATTTTACAAACAATTTTCTCTATTTACTCTTTCAAAGCATTTTCGAGGGGATTCAAACGGTTTAAGTTCGAAACATGTTTCATAAACTCCACCCTTCCAAGAACCCTTGTCTTTGCCTACACCAGACTTAAATGCAACTTCTATTACTGTACGTTGGAAGTCAAACGCATTTGTCCACATCAACCATTTGCGTCTCCACGTTCTTCTTTCACGACGGTATATTGCAGGAATAAATTCCCCGTCAAAATCTTCCCAAATGCTCTCATATACTACAGCCTCTGTAGGATTATCCTTAAAATCATAATTCAAGTAACCAACTCTTTTCATATATTCATAATAATCTGTAACATCAATCCAACAACCATCTTTACTCCAAACTTCATGTTTATAATGACAGCGTGTAACAAACGGAATATCCCAAACGATAAACTTTGTGCCACCATGCATATTACCTTCTCCACCATAATATACCCAAAATGAGTTATTGTGTATAGCGATTCCGTATTCGGGTGCATCACATTCTTCTTCCCATTTTTTATTTACAAATGGCAGTTTTATTATGAACGTCCAAAAGATAGCACCAATTTTTATTTCAGGTCTTCCATCAAAATAGCCACATTTTGCAAATGTTAGTCTAAAGCAAGGAAAATCTTTCCAACACACAATTTCAAAATTTCCGATTTTTAATTTTCTTTCTTTTGCCATAGTTTTTAAATTTTATAATCGCCTAAATATCCGTTTTTTAAAAAAACACGAATACTAAATCCACCTTTCCATTCTTCACGCAATTTTGCTACCTCTTCTTCCGAATATAATAATATTTTTTGCATAGTTCTAATTATCTTTTAGTTCATGAATTTCCTGATTAATCAATATTGACATTACCATTGCAGCAATCAACAGAAGTAAATCTGGTGTTTCGTTTACAAATGACACAAAAAACGCAATATAAAAACCACTATTTACTACCAAACCTAATATAATTATTATTGCTTTAATTGTTTTCATAGTTTAATTATTTTGAGTTATACATTCCTTCGGGTGCCTCCAATGCGAGCCCCATTGGGATTAAACCGTTTACGTCGTAATGACCTTCAATGAGATACGATAAGTTTGATGTCACCTTACCCAACTTATCCCACCTTCCACACTGAATATCCAGTCCGTCAATGCTCCTGAGGTATGGCTTGATGTCACAGAATACACGCTCACAATTAAGATCATCAATATTCTCAAGTTCATCAAGGATATAAGTATCAAGTTCAATAACAGCACCTTCTGAACCATTCTTTGCGGCATCAGCCCATATACATTTGCATTGTGTCTTTGTATATAGACGACACTTTAAATCATTTAACAGTATTTGTTTTTCCTCCTGTGTCATAGTAATTTATTTTCTTTAAGATAAATAATCATTTCAATTACAGTATCAATCGGACTTTCCGCTGATGTGGATTTGCCCATACATCCTTTTGAGAAAAGATGATATTTTTCGACGACACTATCCTTTACCAAAACAAATCCTTTTGGCAGAAGATTCATCAATGCCGACAGACTCCAAGCAGGGACATCCTCCTCATGCTTGTTGAACTCCCCGTCGTACATACCGCTCAGGTATGTCTTTTCTTCATAGTGCCACCAGTACATGTCGGCGGTACCCTCGTCTATCCCCAACTCAAGCAGTTTATTTGACTGCTCTATCGTCGTCGCTATTTTGTTTTCCATATCAGTACATATTTAATCAATGTCGTCGTAATCGTTGTAGTGTATGTCGAACCACACCATTATGATGTATAGTGCGAAGAATACAAGCATCAGGTTCATGGCTTCACCACCTCCATTTTCTTAACACGCTTTCCTAAAGTCTTCTTATATAGCTCCTCACGGTTCGAGACTATTTCCTTTGCACTCTCCAATGTGATGTTCTGTGTTCTCACGAACAATATGTCGTCAGTTTGGTAAAGGAACGGCATTCCCAAGAATCCGTTCTTCTCAACTGTGTAGTCTATGTCTCCGTTGTAGTGCAGCTCACGTACTATCCTCCATTTGTGGAACGCCCATAGAGGCTCCTCAAAGAACAAATAGAGCCAGAAACAGCACACAGCAACCACAAGTAATGTAAAAATAACCGCTATCATATCACTTACTTTATCTTGATTTCCAAAAGTTTCCCTTCCTTGTCAACACAGACCGTGTCGTACTGCAACGTGTTGTTAAGTGCGTCTATTACATAGTCGGAGCTCTGAAGCATCTGGATTGAACCAATCACACAGAGCATCATAGCCACACCGAGCAGTATCAATGCGAGTGAACCTGAGTCGAACCCTCCGTACCTGTTTCTCGCGAACAGGAATCCCGATACGAACATCAGGACTGTTCCAATGACCAAATTAACCATATCTTTACTTCTTTTAACGTTAACAAATTTTTATGTGATTTTCTACAGCTTCTTTCTTAACCTTTGACAAGAAAGAATCAAGCAGTTTAATATCCAATTTATTCTTGTTAAACGAGTTGAACGTATCAATCAATTCTTTTTTGCTCTTGCATTCCTTTGATGCAATGACCCTTACGTTGCCATCAGTTACAATATAATTTGTAACTAATTTAAAGTCCGGACGAAAGAATTGGTATGCTCTCTCGCCATCTTTTATCAATGGCTTATACGGATACTTAACAAATATCAATTGTTCTGAATTCAGAATCTGATAGTATCCATTCCAATTAAATATTTTTTCGACTTTCATATCTTTACTTCTTTTAACGTTTACACTATTTTACATAAAACTATCGTATGTTCTCCTTTCGTTTGTTCCGGGCGGTTGAAAGAGAACAACTGTCTCCGGTGTAAGACCTCTTCAATCGTTTTGTTTACTGAAGACAAATGTTCCGCACCCACGTCTAACTTTTGTATCATTCACTATGATTTATGATGAACTTATCTATGTTTACGGTCACCACCCGTTCCAGAAGCCATCCACATAGTTACTTTGGCAAGTTTCGTCTATAACCAGCGTTTGTTTATAACCTCAACGCAATTTGGAATTGTGGAGGTGCGGGGAATCGAACCCCGGTCCGGAAAACCGTCAATGCAAAACATTATTCACATGCTTAGGATGTCATTTAGTGATTGACCCAAATCAGCGTAACCGCAGCAACCACCACCAAGTTTAATCTAACTTGGAAATCTTAAAGGCTTTTAGGCAGCCATTCTGATGTCTGCTGTTGCAGTCATGTCCGCCAAACGATTTGCGAAGTCAACAACCTTGTTGCCTACTTTGCTGAAAGTGTCTTTTACCTTTATTGTTTCGGTCTGTTTAAGGAGTGTTTACCAAACTCCGCATGTGCCTCGCACCACTAATCTCCCGTCAAAGCCATGCACCCCCATAAGTATTTCAATGTACTCCTCATTCGTATCAGGTACGGGTCTCGAACCCGTAATCTCTTCCTTGAGAGGGAAGTGACTTAACCAATTTGTCCAACCTGACATTATAAAATACCGTAATGCTGACCTTACACCTATGATTGCTACTCCAATCACATATTAGTTGTACACCTAATATGCAATATAGTGCACTACTTCACAACCACGCAGACTCGAACTGCACCTACGGTAAACTATGTTCAATGTACTCTCTTCACACATATTATACGAACTTTCTCAAAAATTTTCCCCATACATTTTTATGTGAGGGTGGGATCCAAGTGTGTTCTGGATTTCCCCATACATTTTTGGGAACTTGTTCCTTGTATGTTGATGCAAATAATTTTAATACTTATTTTAATACAAAATTGTAAGGTATTGTAAATCAATAAAATAAAATTGCCCCTCCGCATTTCACGAACGGAAGGGCAACCCATCACCCAAAAACTTTAAAATAACAATATTATATCTACAATAGTAGAAATTAAAATGATTCTATAGACCTATGCAATATATTCTGCGAATCCTTCGACTATTTCCTCGTCGGAACTTTCATTACCCACAAGTTCGATATAGTCCTGAATGATGTCGAAAGGAACTTCAGGGTACGATTTCCTAAGTATGAGGACAGCGTGTCTTTCAAAGTCCGATGCCTGAAACGAGTCAGTGACGTACTGCGGGAAGTCCTTGGGATCTAATCCGCAGAGTTCAAGCACATCCTCGTTTGACAGTGCTCCGTCAATGTATCCGTAGTCCTCAAGGACGAGGGATGCGGACTCAGGGTCTATGTAACCATTCTCTATGTCCATCCTCAACGATTCGATGACACCGAACATCGCAGTGTCCTCGAACTCAGGCTCTATACGTGAGTCTTTAACTCTTTTGTTTCTTTCGGTACGATACTCTCTGAGCATGGACTGAAACTCTTTTGAATTATAGTCGTCCATTGATATGTAATGACTATATAAGTCAGATTGATGGTAGGCACCGTCTTCTTGTTCTATTTTAAATTCAACAAAACACCAGATAGTAACTTCGGATGTGCTACCTTGATACTTGTACCACACATAGGAGTACAAAGAGTCATCGTAAATCTCGGCACGTTTAGGTGAGTATAAGGAAAATTCCTCACCAGACTCCTTACAGAGTTTCCAAGCAAGATTCCGGGCGAACGCATCGGCATCCTCCAATGTAGAAAAATGATACCCGGGGGTTTCCCACATTTTCTCCATGCTGATTCCGTAGTAGTCGCACTCAACTCCGAAATGAATGTTTTCTATCTTTGTGTTACGAGAGTAAAGCATATTCGTTCAATTTTATTAGTAATTACTCCAGAGAACTTCGGAATCAATGAACTCCACATTACCTTCAATGTCCATCTCTTCAAATTCTTCAAGAGCCTCAATGTCCATCCCCGGATTCTCTCTTGCAATCTCCTTAGCCATGGATATGCAAGTTTGTGAATTCTCGTATGTCTCAACAACATCACCACTCATTCTCACGACATACGTTGTTATTTTGGTTTCACCTGTGACAAGTCTGTCAATGAAATTCAAGATTTGGCTGTCTTCAATTCTTGCATCAAGTTCAATAAGGTTGTAGCTTTCAAATTTTGAGTTCAGGTCTGAGACAGTTCCGTCATATTTTGAATGACTCCATCCACCACCATAGCGGCATTTAACGTCAAGACCTTCAACGGAACCCTTGAACTCCGACAAAAGATATTCTGTGTTTATTGATTTTATGATTTCAGCCTCGGAATGGTTCGTCAGGAAATCCTCAACTTCATCTTCGTGGATACCGAACAATTCCTCCAAATCGTTTGTGTAGTAGAACTGGTACTCGAATGACGTAATCTTGCAAGATGCCTCTGCATTAACTTCTCCACCTTCCGAGTAGGAGTAAGCACTTTTTATCAGGCAAGTGGCATCTATGTCACAGTCAACAATGACTGTGTTGTAGCTTATGTCATAGGATTTCACCTTCAATGAGTTCACCTTTCCTACTGAAAGAATCTCGCTTTCTATCGTGTAGCTGGCTCCCGCACCGTCCTTTATCTTCTTTAAGTTCATAGTCGTACAATTTTTTGTTAAGCATACATAATTTTTCCGGTATTTTCATTCATCCAGCAAGTGTAACTTGCACACTCGCTTTCTATAATCTCTTGTTCATCAGTCCAAGCTGTTATATCAAGCAAATAATCAACACCCGGATATTCCTTTGCGAAAGAATAGCATAAATCTATACCTTCTTGGAACGCTTCTTCAAAATTGTCATAATTGTATTCAGAGACAACTTCGCAGTCTGTGTATTCAGATTCATCAATTCCAAACTTTTCCTCTAAATCTTTGGATGAAGCCAAATTAACAATTGCCGTGTATTTTATTTCGGATTCACTATCCTTTATCTTCTTTAAGTTCATAGTAATAAAAGTTTTTGTATAAATATACAAAAACTCCGACTGAGAAATACGAATCCATCGGAGTCCATTGCACAAGTATAGAAAAAAAAACACATGAAACATCACTTTTCCTTGACGGCTCCACCGTCCTGTATGCGGTATGCCGAGTCAACGCTGCCAAGCTCTATGCGTTGGTCGTGTGTGACGAGCAGTATGTCGAACTTCAGGTCGTGACACACACTGTGGAGGAAACCTATGAAGTTGTCGAAATACTCAGTGCTTATCTGCGTAAAGGCCTCGTCGAAGAACAGAACCCTCCTTCCACCTGAACGGCATATCATGTACAACTGGAACACGAGGGAAACCACCACAACGTATCCTCCACCCTCTCCGTCGCAGAGGTCGAATCTGCCAAGGTCTCCCCTGTCGAGCATGAACCTCTGGAAGTCCAAGTCATACACGACCTTGCCCTTGAATCCGAATATCGCACGCAGAGCCTCCGTGGCCATCTTCTCGCACTCCTCTATCCCGGAACGGCGCAGCATCTCACGAACCTTCGACAGAGCGTCAACAG
>AUXO010899725.1_pt1 | contig 10696 bp, 10 predicted proteins | sample 768731 | NCBI WGS metagenome assembly AUXO01 (sample SAMN02715735, study PRJNA202380) | gut metagenome | biome: sheep rumen | host: Ovis aries | place: New Zealand: Palmerston North
TGTTATAATATACGATAAGAAATGCGGTAGCCCGATATGGAAAGTCCGTTATATGTATTTATTTATTCCCCGTCAAATTAGGAATAAATGCGTATTTATGAGGATGTTCCGCACGGAATATCCTCATTTTAGTATAACATAATTGTGCATTGTACCGAAAGGGAACAAAAATGAATGAAACAAATAACAAGTATATTGACAAGCTTACGGATGTTGCTGAGGGTCAGGGGTGGACTGTTCAGGTTGACGGTAATGAAAAAGGCGGTAGAGTATCTTTCCATAAAAGCGCTCCTTCTGGCTATCCATTCTTTTTTGAGGTCGATTTGCCCGAAAGCGATACTATTGCTGGCGATTTAACTGATGTTGTTAAACTTGGGCTTAAAGACAAAGCAGATTATCTTCAAGCGTATGGGTTAGTAAACAACGTCTATGACTCTTGGTTTGACTTTGATGCTCGATTTGAAACATCAATACGAGTAGACGAAAACGGTCATGGAATGAACGGTGCGCCTTATGATTATTCAGATGTTCTTGCCGATATGAAGGCTTGTGAGTCTAATATGGATAAATTGCATCGTGTTCTTCACAATGCAATAGAAAAGGAAGACCCAAGCAAATATAAAAATTCTATTGAAAGATAATATAAGGAGTTTACATTATGAATTACAAAACCGACATTATACTTACCGAAGAACAACATGACCGCTTGCAAGATTATCTTGTTGACCCTCAGTCAGAAGACGAGGCGTTAGAGGAAGGCGACAATTTTTCTGTTACAGCAAAGTTCAGCAACGGATTTGAAATGGATATATATATCTATCCTGTGGCTTACGATGAGGGAAATGACGATAATCTTCCGTGGGCTGAAGCTACGTTGTATAACGACAAAGGACAGCCGATAAGTAATACTGAATGCTGTGAAAGCACCGACTTTATAGGTAAATGGGAGCTTTGGGATAAAGACGGTAATACATATACCGTAGATGTCATAGATTATGACCTTGACCGTGAAAAAAATTCTCCCAAAAAGGACAATCTTGAAAGAGAATAAAGAGGACTATATATGGAACACACAGAACGATATGGCGATATTAAGACGCTTAACAGCGTAATCGACAATATAATAAACAACGGCGATACCCGCGCAAAACAAGTGTTAGCCGAATACTGTAAAGGTAATGCTCTGATACTTCTTCCCCTTGCAGATGACTCGTCAAAAGACGTGAAGTGTAATGTGGTTTATTACGCTGAAGGCAATGAATCTGTTCTTTTAAAGCTTGCGGCTGATAAGAATGATGACGTGAGGGAATGTGTTGCTCGCCAATCGCAAGGAAATGAGAAAATTCTATCGCATCTTGCAAAGGACCTCAACCCCTCGGTTTTAATAGCCGTGATATATAACTGTAACGGGAACAACAATATTTTAAGTGCTGTCGCTGATACTATTGGTTCTGATGTTTTCCGCGAGGCTCATAAACATGATAAGGCTGAACAATATGTTAAAGAACAACTTGTCAAGGCGGGATATAATACCAGTGAGCAGGCGCTTGATAAAGACTGGCGAACAAGAGAACTTGTGGCAAACAGCGGTAAGGCTGATGTAGAAACGCTTAAAAAATTAGCACATGATACTTCTGCCCGTGTTCGGCTCGCGGCTGTAACTAACTGCGGTGGAAACAAGGACATTCTTTTATCTGTCTCCAAAGATAAAAACGACGATGTGCGACAAGCGGCAATCAAGCAAGCCAACGGAGACAAGGATATTCTGAACGCTTATATTAACGATAAATGGGTCGGAGTTAAGCTGGAAGTGATGAAGCAATCAAATGGCGACACTGAGATTCTTGAACATTTCAAAAACGACCCAGATTACTCTATTCGCCGCTTCTGCGTGATTTACGCCAGAGGCAACAACGATTTTATTGCAGACTTCATTAACGACCCTAATACAGCCGTACACGAAGAGGTTGCCCGTCGCTGCGGCGGTAATTATTCAATATTAAAAGCATTAAGTACGTCTTCTGAAAGCAAAGTGCGTCTTGCGGTTGCACAGAATATCCTCGGAAACGAAGACTTTATACCTCTGTTGCTCGAAGATAGCTCCAACGAGGTTAGAGATACTGCCGTCAAGAAATGTGATGCTTCATTCTTATCTTTAGCCCTTTCAAGCGACTTTGACAATGTTCGTGCAATAGCATTCGTTCGTGCGTTGAAGGAAAATGTTGAAATACGCAATCTGAATAATATGATAGTAACTGATGAAAGCTTCATAGTTCGATACTCTGTTGCAAACTTGCCTGTTTCTGTAATAGGCAAAGAACTAAGTAAGGCGTTACAAAACGACCCCGATGTTACTGTTTCTTCAACAGCAAAGCGTGAAGCTGTGGGGACTGAAGCATCCCTCATAAAATACTAAACCAGTATTGACATTGTTGAAAAGAAGCGCTTAACAGCACTATTATAGAAATACCGTCTACAGAAAGGAATGATATGAGTTATGGCAAATTTAAAGTTTTCTGAACTTAAAGGAAAAAAATTCAGACCTTACGGAACAGATAAAGCTCTTGACGCTCTCGTTGACAGCAGTGTGTACTCGGACAGATACACAGCGGCAATACAGGCTTACGGGCTTGATAAACTTGTAGATGACCCAGAGTGGGGAATACGCGCACAAGTCGCTACAAACGGCTATGCTCTTGACATTCTTGTAGATGACCGCGACGATATTGTGAGAGCTGCGGCAGTAAGAAGCATGGGGTATGAACGCCGTAAAGCTGAACGCGAAGAAAATGCCAAAAAGCTTGAAAAGTACCTCGATAACGAAAGCAGAGTAATGCGTTATGCTCTTGCAGAACAGGGATTCGGCATAGAAGTGCTTATGAAGGACAAAGACCCTTATGTAAGAGCGGGAACGGTGATTGCTGCTTCAGATGAACAGCTCAATACTCTTATAAAAGACCCGTCCCCTTATGTACGTCTTGCAGTTGTCGGCAGAAGATATGGACTTGACACGCTTATAAATGACACTAATCCTTATGTCAGCGAAGCGGCATCTAAGATGAAATCCGAACTAATAGAAAGGTAATACGTCAATGAACAATACATCATTTAAAGCTGATATGATTTTTCAGCTTGCGGAAGCCAGATGGGGTAATGTAAACCGAGACGGCGATTACGTCGAAATAAACATACATAGCAACGTATATGACACTCATCCTTTTACGCTTAGTTATAATATGGGAGAAGACGGAGATTATGCTGATTATTCTGAAGCAGAAAAGGCTGAACTTATTCTCGAAAGCATAAAGGCGGCATATCAGGATTTTGATGTATCGACTGAAACATATAAGCTTCTTGACGAAAACGGACACGGCATAGAAGGCGAGCCTTATGAAATGTGTGACGTTTATAAAGCTCAGGAAAATGTACAAGTTATGATAGAGTGTACATACGACATTCTTTCAGACATTTACTATAACGGCGATATTGAAAAAGAGATTGATAAATGTAAAAATATGCTGTGCTTGTCAAATAGAGAATATATAAAAAACAAGCGTACAAAAAATGAACCTGTAAAAGAATAATCCGCAGTTAATAAGGAGTATATAACCAAATGAATACTTATGAATCCGTTACTCTTAAATTGTCAAAAGACGAGGCTTTGGTTCTTACCAATTCTTTAATTGATATGAAAAACTACTATATGAATGATAGCCGTCAGCATGACGGAATGGCTCAACCATATATAGACCTTCTGAAAGACCTTTCCGCAATTAAGAACAACGACAACAAAATCACTCTTGTTGGTGGTGGTCTCGAATGCGCTGAATACGCTTTGAGGCATACTGATAACGGCAAAGCAAACCCTGATATAAGCGAACGTCTTATAAATCGTATGAATGGTATGGCTGTTAGAGAGGACTTCTCTTATGATATAAACAAGAATAGCTCACAATATGTATGTCGTGTATATTATAAGGACAACCCTGTTCATGCTTTCAGTGGCGCGGTTCATCGTGGACGAATTGATATGAATGCTTTAACACAAAACGTAGAAGCAACCATCAATATGAAAATGTCACAAATAAACAATGCTTCCGTTATGGAGCATGATGAGCAGTCCGAAGATGGTAAAACAACAGGGGAGAAGGAAAGTATGAATGAATCACGAAGCCAATTAGCTGATATGATGATTAATGAAATCATCGAAAAAACTGAAGCAATAATCAATAACGAAGACCGTATGTTTGATATTAAAGTAGGCAACTATACCATAGAAGGAATGGGATTAACCAGTTTGGATAATTCAGGCCAATATATCGAATATAGGCTTTGGAATGGCGGTATAGAGAGTAAATATGACAATTTCGACTATGGTGAAGATATTCGGGAAAAAGCCGAGGCTTTTATTGACAGCATTGCCGATGAAATCGGCTTAACAATACCCGAAAACGGAATATTGGTAGGCAGACCAGTCGAAGGCATAAGTCTTAACGGTGATGAGTTCCTTCTTGACAACAAGGGTAATCCTCTTGTTTTCAATTCTATAGAACAAGCAAAAGACTTTCTTATTATAAAAGGCGGTTATGACGAAGTGAGCCTTGAAGAAATTAACTTCTACGATGCTAACGAGGAATTGAAAAAGTGGGATAAGTCAAAAAACAATGATAGTGAAGGAAAGAAGAAACCTTCAAAAGAACAAAAATCAGATATAGAGCGATAACGGTTATTCAATTATCTTCTATTGAAAGAGAGAAAATAATAATGAAATATACACCATACGGTACAGATATGGTTTATGACGGCAAGGTTCGTGACAGTTATATGCCATCGCGCATTAAGATGGCAAATTATGGTTATGGACTTGATAAACTTGTGGGAGACCCTTTAAGTTATGTCAGAGAGGCTGTAGCAAGGTGGTTCAAGCAAACAGAAGCAGAGCTTGATATGGACATATTAAACACTCTTGCTAATGATAAATCTCCTGAAGTCCTTATAGCCTTAGTAGAAAGTTGTCATAAATGTCCCGATATTCTTGAAAAGGTTGCAAACAGCAATGATTATGTTACTGTTAAAGCAGCTTTAGCCCGTGTAGGCTACAGACCAGATTATTTATATGAAACCGCTATTGCCGCTAACGAGCTGATAGTTCTCGCTGAGTTAGCTCGAAACGGATATATGGTAGACGAGCTTATCCATTACGAATGTCCTGATAAAGAAATCTATAGCGGAGAGGTAAAGGATGCCGCAAAAGAGTATTTCCACGCTCATCATATTGAACCATACGGCAGTAACGACAGGCTTGACGAACTTGCCGATAACACAAATCCTGAAATCCGTTGTGCAGTAACCGCTACAGGATATGGTGTTGATGTAGCCATAAATGACCCAGATTGGCGAGTGCGCTTACAAGCGGTAAAAAAAGACGGTTTCGGGTGGTATAAGCTAATAAACGACCCCAATGAACAAGTCCGTAAGGAATGTATCAAGCAATGCACTATACAGGGTATAAATCTCGACTTCATGGGAAAGGACAATAATATGAGCAAACAAAACGAAAACTTTGAAAGGCTGTTAAACGACATTTATAATGGTATAACCCTTCAGCAAGAGCCTGATGGTAGTATCAGTATGATTAACGCCCTTGACAAAGAAAAAATAGATGCACCAACCCTTCATACTGCTCAAGATGTCGCAAATGAGCTTATAGATATTATGGAAAGCCATTTAACCAATAGCCCAGATATTTTCTATGATGAGAGCCAGCTTGAAGGTATAAGTCAAGAAGAACTTGATATTCTTGCTGAAACTGCAACTCTCGATGCTTACTGTGAGTTCATGAACAAGCATCCTGATGTTGATGTTCAGTTGGGCGGCGCAATAAGAGCGGCAAGGGAACTCAAAGAAAGCGGCACTGACGAAATCGCCCTTGACGATTATATATCGGAAGACCACAGCAAAAACAATAAATCCAACCGAAACATTGAAAGAGAGGACTAAGGAAATGACAGGTGCGGAACTGTATAATGAAATCATAGCTGCCGCTTCCAAAGCGGATGATGTACTATCAGATATATACGAAAACGGGTATATCCCTGAAAACAGACCAGAACTATATTCTTTTTGTAAAAGCAGCAGGGCCTTAATTGCCGCTTATGAAGAGTACAAAGGCGATATAGATGCGACTCTTGAAGGTGTAATTGTACAGGATAACCTAACAGGCTCAGATGTTATATCTAATCTCATCAGTAGCATAAATGAGGCTATAGAACTGTTCGAGGACTATGAATATCCTGCTACAGACGGAGAAAAACTCAACATTGATACAATAACACAAGACATCCGCACGTCTTATGAACTGGCTGTAGACAATGAGCCAATAATAGGTAAACCTCTTCAAGATATAACAATAACTACATTTGATGAAGAAAAGCTTAATACTATTATAAATGTACTTTATAACACCACTGATTACACAAAAGATAATCTGTCGTATGATAGACCGAAAGCACAAATTGAAATAGATATTCCTTCGGCTGCTTTTTGCTACAACTTCTATGAAGTTCATTCAATATCGGATGTCCACACCGAGATAGGCAATTTTGATGAAGAAGAATTTGCCAATAATCTGTTAGATGGACATGATGAGGACGAATACACGGATGAAGATGCAGAAAATGATGCCAATGAAATAAAAAATGCTTTGGATTCTTTTGATGGTGCTGTGTATAAAGCTGAAGAATCGCTCGAAAAAAGATACGTCGCGTATGCAACGGACAAAGACTATTCTCACTTGAAGGCGTATATTTACAGTGATGAATGGTCGGATATAGACTCATTCGCAAAAGAACATCTTGCTTCCAACTGTAATGTTGAAATTGTCGATAATGAACATATTGTTATAAACAAACAATACGAAAACTCTAATACTTTTGTTTTACGAGCAGCCAACTATGAAACCACGGGTTTCAATATCGAACCGCTCGATTTTGAAATCGGAGCAATAGTATCACAAGCTGAAGAAATGCAGGCATCCGAACGTATGACCGTTCCTCTGGGAGATAATATGTTTATTACTCTTCGCAAGGATAACTATTACCATAATAAAGATGCTCAAATGCAAGAGGGCTTATATGACGAAGAAGACTTCGACACCGCATTTGACCGTGTAGGTATTGAAGTGACTGACAAAGACAAAGTTTGGATGGCCGATTTTTACGACACACATTTATTAGACCTTCACTTCACTTTAAGCGACCTCTATAAAACTAACGGCGATATAAATAAAATAAAAACAACGTGTGATTATAGTGAAATCAACGAGGAATATAAGACTGAAGCGGCACTTGACAAGCAGATAACTAAATCAAATCCTACACAGGAGCGTGACTAATCTTCTTATCAAACGGCAGAAAGAAACAAAGGTGCAATTATGAGTATGAAGAACAAAACAACCTACGGAATAAGTGTTATGGCTCTCTACGAACAATACGGCGAGAAGCTTTCAAATTGTAAAATTGCGAAAATCGAAGAAGGAAACGAAACCTATTATGACCTATACAATAAAAACGGCGTTTTAGCTTGCATGGATGGTGAGTCTGTTACTGTTATAAATGAAACTAACGGTACATTAACTCTTTCTTCTATAGAAGATGAAAACAACGCGGTCTTTACTCTTACGCGAGAAGAATTTGGCGTAGCATCTTTTTCGGAAAGAGGCGAAAATGAAGCTACATTGGATAATCCCGAAACTTGGCTGACGCTTTATGGTCTTCCCGATGATTTTGAAGCCTTAAAAAAAGCGACATATAATAATTCATTTGGCTCAGTAGTTACCGAACGAGGTAAAATGGATGTTATTATCAAAGCAAACGCCAAAACAGAAGATGTTGCTCATTTTGTTGATGTGGCAAGCCGACACAACATTGATTTTAACAAACCTTCTGCATTATTCCTTGAAAATTACTATGTTAATGCTTATTACGACCTGTCACCTGATAAAACTTATGGTATCATGGTTGCAGAAAGCAATAACAAATTCATTATTGCTGAGACCGACAGATGCGGCAATTTTTTAAGTTATGTCGAAGATACATATTCAGGTATTACCCCTGAATTTGCTACAGTCGAAAAAGCCTCGGAGTTTTGTGAAAGATATAATCTTACTGTTGTAAACAATCCCTATAAAGAACATAATTTCCGTATTGAACCTACCAATAACGGAACTTTTGTCGTTCGTTCCGACAGCGAGCGTTTCGGAGTTGATGAAATAGTATATGAAAGCCACAACAGGGAAGACTGCATCAAATATATAAGTGAAAGACGAGCGCCACTACGCGATGTTAAAGCATATATAATACCAGATATGATACCAATGGTAACAAGAGAAGGCCCTATGGAGTCAATCGAACATTATGACTCGGTTGACGATGCCATAGCCCGTTTCAAACATCTCTGTTCCACAAGGGACTATTCAAACGGTGGTATCAACCCTCATAGCCAATTGCCTTATTCCCGTCTTGTTATTGGAGTAGAGGGTGAGGACCACCAAAACCCTGTTGACGTTATTCATGTTATAGATGGAAAAAATACTCTCATTGATGATTTTTCGAGAAGAGCTGATATAAACACCGAAACAGCCTTCATCAATGCCATAGAGAAAATATGCAATACACTTAGGGTAGAACAAGTGCTTAAATATGAAGGCAGAAACAAGCCAATGAGCTTGATACAAGCTTCAGAGTATAAGGACGATGAATTTTCTTGCGCTTCTTCAATCTTCGATATGTCGGTTTGCATAAGACCTCAAATCGAAAAGGTAGAGCTGTCACAGGAAGAAATGTTCAAGGGGGCGGGAATAAATCGAGTTCAAGATGAGGCCGAACCTGAAGATATTTCAGATGGTATAGAGGCGTATAACATCTATTTTAATGAAGATGTCGTAACAGAACTCATTTCCAGAACCTCTTTATTAAAAGACTGTGAGGTTTCATCAGTCTATGAGCTGTTGACCGAAACCGATGTTACGGTTTACTGTATTGCAGAATATAAGGATAAAAATATGACCTTAACTCTTGTGAGAGAAAGCGATGAATATGGTTATAAAGATTATGCCATACCATTATCCGATAGTGAAAAGGATTGCGTGAACCAGAACGTCGAACAATTTATAAAGGATGAAAAGACAAACGTAAATAAAAGCAAGCAACCAAAACAACAAGACGTAAAGGAGATATAAATTATGGCTGAATACTTCCAGAACAAATCAGACGGCGCAATACTAAACTACAATCAAATGATTGCAGACGCGAGAAAAAACCATCCAGAAATAGAAAGTGTATTAAACACTTATGACCTTACTGATTTTTATGATAAAATTGATGAAGAACAGGGTCGCTCGCTCCAATACGGCTATTTAGGAAACGGTATAACTGTATATGACAACTCCCGCATCGACCCTGAAACTCACGATTATCCCATTGTCGCGCATATATCCGAGGAAGGGGCTATAAGACTATATACAGAATATCTTACAGAGGAAGACAAGTCTAAGATAGCGCTGCAAGCTGATGAACAAGAAAAGCTGTTCAAATCATCGGTATGGGACAGAATGTCTGATGCTTCTAAATTAGAAGAAATCTTATCTCGCTCCAACACCAATCAGCTTCTTCAGATAACCAACGACAAGTTACCTCTCTCAGAGCGCGTTGCAAAATATGAAAACTCCATCGTTTTCGGCAAAGAACAATTTCCAATAGAAAATGATGCTCCGACCAAGAAAACGATAACCCCCTCTGGTGGTGCAACAGGTGACAGCGATAACACTGAAATGACAGGCGACAGAATGGGCGGCCGTGAGCGTGAATTTATAATTGAGAAAAACGAACCTGATAAGAATGATAAGGAGAATAATCCTTTTGATATTCCGAAAGAGCATCGCCAAATTGACGAAGATGACCTATCTCGTAAAAGGAAATATAAAGACGAACAATCAGAAGAAGAGCAAGATGACAAGCCGAAAAAAAGAAAACATCGGGATGATTACGAACGATAATCAGAAAGGATAAACGAATATGAGCGATACGGAAAGAAAAAGAGAACACATAGATGTTGAGAAAGCAACAACTATGTGGCAAAACGGTTTTGCTGTGTTTGTAAATGGTACACAACTTCCTGCTTATGATAGGAACAATTATGATAATAACCTTGTCACTTACGATGTGATAAGAGACGCACATGACGGCAACGGCAAACCGTGGTGTTCCGCTTATCCAGAAGACATTCTCAGAGAAAACGATATTGATGGTCTTTCGGACGCTTTCGAGGCGATTATATCTGTGCTTGAATACAAAGAGCCTGAATATAACATAAAAGACTATGCACTTGAAGCTAATGAATTCATGCCTTTCAAGTGGAATGACGGTCAAAATGCCTATCAGAATATCGAAGCGGCACTTGTGGACGGCAATGTTCAATTCATTCAGTCTTTTTTGAATGATATTATATTCGATACTGCTACATCAAGTCTTTTTAACGGCCCTGACAGAGAATATTCAATTCCTAACGGTCCAACTCATTTATTCAACGATTTAGAACATCTCAAAGAAGCACTTGACGCTTATGCTGATAAATACGGCAAAGAACCGCCTGAATATCTTCGTGTTAATATAGGTGAGCTTGATAAGGAAGATTTGGG
>AUXO012213913.1_pt1 | contig 10696 bp, 4 predicted proteins | sample 768731 | NCBI WGS metagenome assembly AUXO01 (sample SAMN02715735, study PRJNA202380) | gut metagenome | biome: sheep rumen | host: Ovis aries | place: New Zealand: Palmerston North
TGCGGACAGAACAAGAGGTGTTGTCCATCGTATGCGGTGGTTACGGTGGCTCCATTTTCCAACTCTGTACGTTCGTTTGTCATCAATGGGGGAGGAGCAACGGTATATCCTTCCATCTCACCAAGGAAATAGCTCAAGTGTGGTGGTTGGTTGTATGCCATCATCTGCCAAACCATTGCTTGGCGATACTGATGGTCGTGCCATAGGGTAGGGAGGGAGTAGCTGGTACCCATGCCTGATGTGTAGATACGCACGTTAGTACCGCAACGCACGACGATTTCCTCGCGCCAATCGCCTATCAAATCGCCTTGGAAACAAGGATTGTTCTTCGAGTCGTTGTTCATGTTGCATCCCGAAGAGGTAAACAATCGTCCTGTACCAGGCTTTTCTATCTTAGCTTCCTTGGCAGTTCCTGGAGAGTTAAGCACCTCTGAACAGAGGTCACCATCCCAATAGATACGGAAGTTCAGGTCTCCCCAAGCAATGAGATTATCGCCACTCAGACTGGTTATCGCTTGGTCGGTCACACTATTGTACATACTCGATGAAACCGAACGACCTAATGAACCCGGATAGGTGTTGAGAAAATTTGCCATAATAGCACGACCATCATCACTACTTGCGGTACTTCTCACATACAGTTCACTGGTTGTAGCATTGCGATAATTCATGCCAGGGTTATCCTCATTGCAACCGAAAAATTCCAATCCCTTGCGCCAAGGGTCGAAATCGCTTACATGCTGAGCATCGCCATGTCCTAATCCCGTCGTGCTGAGTCCCTTTCCGTTATCGTCAATCACCATAGAGCCATAGACTATTTCGTCACGTCCGTCTTCATCCACGTCGGCAATAATGAAATTATGATAGCCATTGCCATACCAATCACTGGAAGAACTGTTGCAATTCCATGTCCAACGAATACTCCACTGATGGGTACTCTTGTTCAAGTTCATCGCAATCATCTTCTCACGTGTGTAGATACCACGAGCCAAGAAGAGATTAGGGGTACGTCCGTCAAGATAGGGCGCACCTAAGAAGTGTTTGGTAGAACGGTGACCATAGTCATCACCCCAAGCTGATTTCAAATTGGTCTCCCCACTTTCCAATCGTGCCAATGGATATGTAGTTACTTGATACTTGGCTCCCGTCTGACCGTTCATATATATCAAATATTCGGGACCGTCTTTTGTCCAGGCGTATTGCGAATTGCTATGACTGGTCATCTGGCTACGATAGTTGGCACCAGCCGTGCCAATCGTGTACTTCTTGGTCTTGCCGTCACTGCCATAGACAATCATGTCATCAGCACCACGCAACACCACCTCTGCCTTGCCATCTTCATCCCAGTCGAAGGCAATGATGTCTATCTCGGTAGAGTTGAGACTCACCATATTGGGACCGCAGTCAATACGCCACATCAACGAGGCTGCACCTGTCTGCCAATTGATGTCGTATGCATCCAGAACCACGAACTCTTTGGAGTTGGTGGCATAAATGTCCTTGGAGACTCCATCCCAACTGCCCGATGCATCATAATCGTTGAGTCGTTTGATAATCATTTCCAACTCACCGTCGCCATCAAGGTCGGCAAACTCTGCATCGTTGGGTGAGTAGTGGCTTGTCACGTCATTTCCATTGCGGTCATAGACCTTTGCCAACGGTAAGTCGATGTACCCCGTGGCACATCTCACGCTCAACTTATATACATATTGTGCCCAAGCTGTCACGGCAGTACACTTGGCTTGTTCTACGCCTCGCACCACGGCAGCCACTTGGTACTTGCTGCTTGGCAGACCGTTATTGTTATCATTATAACTTGTCGTGGTAAGGTTAGACGCAATTTTCGTTCCGTCCTTGTAGAGATTATAGGTCACGTCGTAATACTCCGTGCCCAAACGTCGCCAGCTCACAAAGTTGGTCTTACTACTTTCTGTGGAACCCGTTGGTACCACCACTAAACCACGCCCTAAATTATCCATGAATCGCTGGGCAAAAGCGCCACAAGCGAACATGGTTAGCATGATAGCCAAGATCTGCAATCGTCTCATTATTATTTGATTTGTTAGTTTGACGTTGCAAAATTACGAATTAATCACGACATTTTGCCGTGATACCTTGTTTTTTTCAATAATAAAAGACGAAAAGAGATGAGAGGTTTGCTTCTAACTCACTAAATCATTTCTCCCACTTCTCACCTCTCACCCCTTGAAATATTCCGACAAAAAAATTTCGTGAAAAATCTCAAACCAGAAATTTGAGAAGGCATATCAATGGTTTTACAATGTAAAAACACTCGTTTTTCCACGTAACATACATAGTTATTGCCGTAACTATATACTTTATGAGTGTAACTATATATGTTAGCGAGCTAACTAAATATGTTATAAACACTCAAAAACGTTGTTTTTTCTGCATAAACAGCCATTTTTGAGCGTATAAATATACATACAACTTTATAAGACATTAAAAATCAACATCTTACAAAATCACTCAAAAACACCCATTTTTTGAACCGAAGGAGGAGTTGGTGAATAATAACGAAATCTGAAGAGCCCTTTTCAGCACTTTTTATTGACAAAACGATTGTTTCAAAGGGCAACCTTACCGATACCTTTCATTTCAAGAGCAACCTCCACACCTAAAGCACGGAATGCACGCATCATGGAAGCAAGGGTGATGCTCTTCCCACTCTCCATACGACACACCTGTGCCCGATGCAATCCCATTCGTTCACCTACCTCCTCTTGTGTGAGACCCAGAGCAAGACGTGCCTGCTTCAAAGCCTCACCTACATGGTAAGCTTCTATTTCTGCCTTTACCTTCATTTCATACTCATCGCGCTTAGGTGTACCCACCTGACCAATATACCTATCCTCAACCTCTCCAAGTGTGTAAACTTTCATTGCCATAATTCTAATTATTTTGTTTCATAATACTTCTTTCTCAACTCCTCTGCACGAATAATCTCCTTAGAAGGAACTGACCACCGTTTTTTAATGAAACCATGTGTAGCTATCACAAGACTATTTCTGGTTTTATCCCAAAATGCAAGTAGTCTATATTCCATACCGTTATACTTGGTACGTAACTCCCAAATATCATTTGTTCCATCTAACTTTTTAAACAATTCCTTGTCTTTTATTCCCCCAGCTACCTTACGCATATTAGCCGTTATCTTCTCTATTGCTTTGTCAGAGAGGGTGTCAAGGAATTGCACCGCATCTTCCAATAACAATATATCGAAACTACCGTTTGCCATTTAAAATTTTATATGATGCAAAATTACAAAATGTTATCAATATACGCAACAAATAAAAAGGATATTTTTCCTTTTATTTGTTTAGTTTTTCACAATATTAAATATTCACCTTGCAAAGATACCCTTTTTCAATAAATCCGCAAACTATTGACCAGATTTTTTATTGAGAGATTAGTCTTTTTGATTGAGAAGCAAGAATATTAGAAGCAAGAAGCAAGAGATTAGTCTTGAACATTATGAATTATCAATTATCAATTATCAATTATGAATTATCAATTATCAATTATCAATTATGAATTATCAATTATGAATTGTCAATTATGAATTGTCAATTATGAATTGTCAATCTTCTATCTCTTGCTTCTTACTTCCTACTTTCTCTTGCTTCTCTATCTAAAAACACAAAGGGGCAACGCCCTGCGCGATGCCCCTCTGCTGTTTATACATTTACCTTGACGGTATCATTTCCATACATTGCCCCAAGCACTGGATTCCTCGTCATCATCCATGAAACCCTGCTTCGAGTTCCAATCAGCTGGGTCATTTATATCCTCGAATGTTCCTGCGAGGATTGGGCGCTCAAATTTAGGAACGTGAGTCTTAACGATAGGTCTGATATATAATTTCTTATACATGTCTATTAATCCTTAATGATTATTTAATAATGACTTTTTTACCGTTGTGGATATAAACACCCTTCCTTGGAGTAGTCACGCGTACACCATTCAGGTTATAGAACACACCATTGTCGGTATCCTGTTTCAGTTCCTCAATGCCATCGGGGAATCCGCCGTCTTCACTAACCAACTCTTCGTCGTTCGTATTATTACCTCCATTGGTCTTGAAGATAAGCTTTACACCAGCTGGATTTGAAGATAAGCCGGGAGAACCAATGTCTCCAGCATTAGGATCTGAAGGAGTGTATTGAGTATACTCATCTCCAGGAGTCTTACCATCACTGCTGTAGATAATCTTTCCAACGGTATTCACCTCATATTCTTGCCATGTCAGTTTCATGTAAGAACGTCTTCCCTTCGACCAGTTATCATTTCCAGCACGGTAGAACTTCACAGCGGCGGGACCAATCAGGTTGTAATAGTACTGTTTTGTATCTACATGATCAAACTCGCCTTGTGTTGGGTCGTTGGGTGAGGTCGTTGGGTCACCAGGAGTCAACTGCTGACCTTGTGCATCATGCATATAGTCTTTCAATTCCTTATATACATCATAATCCTCATTATAATCAAGGTATCTCTTATTATACTCATTGGTCATGCCCAATGCGATGAAGTGATAATAAGATGCATCATCTTTGTGAGATACACCATTATTATTGGAAGTAGGCATTTGACCATCCTTAGAATAATAATCCTTGAAGATGTAGGTAGAGTACGGAGAAGAGGTAAGCCTATTAGGCAGGTTGTATGTAGGAACGTCTTTCCTTTCCGTCCCATCCGTATAGACAAAGCTCTTGGTATCTAATGCAGGAACTTCAAGAGTGCCATTTGGTTTAATGTTTGCAGCATTAATTGTTTTACCTACACCACGACCACCAGCATTAGCAGAATAGGTATTCTTATGCATATTCTGAGCGTTGGCAATGAAGTATGTAGGCAAGAAACGATACGTATAATTGTAGGTATCCGACTTATAGAGAATCTTACCCGATGCATCGGTCTTTGGATTACCCTTCTCGTCATACAATACGCTTATCACCGTCTTGTTAGCTACTGTACGCTCTTCCGTTCCTGCATTGTATGCATCCTCACCTATCGCTTTCTTGATGTCGTGAAGCCTCTTGGTAGGATACAATACGATACCTTCATTGGCTGGAATCTTATAATTCACCAATTCTTCAGCTTCTAACGCTTTGTCTCCTTCTGCACGTGTTTCAGTTTTGTCAGACAACAGTCTGTCAACAACCAATGACTTATTGGCATGTACATATCCTGTACCATAGTAAGGTATCATGTTAACCCCGTTGCCAGTACCGAATTTCTCTTCAGTCAGCATGGTCATCACCTGATTGGTCCTATCAATATCCAAGTCAACGGGATAAGAGTAGGTATAGGTCTCATAGTCCTCACGCAAGAAACGTGGTTCTGTGGTGATACCCATCCAGTAAACGTGTACACCATTGTTGAAGGCGAGGTAAATCTGCTCCTGGAAGTCATCATCCCATGGATTGAGAGGAATTGCATAAATTTTGGGCTTATCCACGGCATCAGCAAGAAGGATTTGCTGTGCATTGGTACTAACCCCACTCGGATTGGTTTTGTACTGATCAGTATTCTCACTATAGAGGGTACCATTCTCACCGATATCTGTACCAGTTCCCACACCAGATGTACGACTCTTAGTATTTGTCTGCAACATCATCGACTTACCACCTACATAGATAACAGATCTATTACTGTTACCCATTGCCTTGATGACGAAGTAAACTTTGTTGTTCTTCTTGTTTGTATAGTTTTGATTATCAAATATGGGATTATGAGAATAAATATTATTATTTGATAGATAGCCCCTGTTAAAGTAATCTACAGTACAGTTGTTTTCCTCTGTATTGAAGTGTACTTGGCTTCCTGGCATCGGGAGTGTGCCAAGTTCGCGAGTACCATCGGCAATAATAGCAGAACCGTTGATGCCGAATCCTGGCAAACTCAGATAGTGTACACCACCTTCAAAATAGATACCGCCATAAGGTTTGGTAGATACATTGAAACGGGTGTATTTCTGCTCCCAGTAGTCGAGACCGGCAATGTTCAGGCGCAAGCCCTTGAACATATCGAGATATGTACCGTTGGCACTGAGATCCTTAAACCATCTCTGGCGTGAACCAGACACTCTGTTTCCGTCTGGGTCATATCCATACGATGAATAGTTGTTGTCCTTGTCATCATAGTCGGCATTGAATACACCATTATACTGATAGTAGTCTTTATCAATTCCATGAGGTGACCTTAAGGTAGAGCCTCCACTTGAATCCCAGCGTTTACGCCAATAGCTACCGCCATTACCTGGGTCGTTGTGACCATTCGTACCATAATAAGTACCGTTTTTAGCATCTCTCTTAATTTCCTCTAAGCCACAGAGTTCCATGTGCTCAAAGTCCCATGTGAATGGGTACGTCATGTGTTCCAAAGACTCTTGTCTCTTAGCAAGCAAGCTGTTTCTTGAATAAATCTTTATTTCGATAGGTGTACAGCACAAACCTGTTTGTGGATCTTCTGCCCAAAGATAAAGATGTTGATTATCGTTGGTTGGCTTATTAGCATAAATCAACAACGAGTCATTTCTGTAATAATCACCCAATCCACTTGCCCAGAATATCAATGCCTCTGGAGCGTCTGCCTTATTGGTATGGGTAGTAGGAATGAGACGGTCGGTCGATGGTTTCTTTCCACTATAACTTTCAGTATCATTTTGATAATTGTAAGTGAAGAAGTAATTGGCTATACCTTCACGCCAGAAGTAAGGCTTGAAGTTCATCACAATGTCACCTTGTTGGATACCATACAAGTACTTGTAAGCTCCTTCCTTAGAGTAGTCATCGTTACCGTTAGGATTACCCACGATACCAGGCATATAGATATAGTCACCCTCAATCATGTAAATGGTCTTGATTTGCTTGTCATCATGACCTTGTGCATTATCGTTCATCTCCCAGTGGAAGAGGTCATCACCTACGCTAACTACCGTTACATGGTAGGTAGCCTCTGCATTAGTGAATTTTTTGGTTCCATTGTAAGTAGATCCCACAATATGGATGGTTACGTCAGCTTCCTCGCCAACGGTAAGACCCCAAATTTTCGGATAGATACCTTCTATCATCCAGCCAAGTGTCTCGTCGTGCTTCAGCTTGAAGTAATCGAAGTAACCACCCAACATACGTCTTAATTCCGTCTCAGAGTTACATGCCTTAATGGCATCTATCGCTGCATCCATAGTAGCATAAGGCTGACCTGTTGACGGATTAATTACCTTCGAGAGTGAGAACATATCATCAGCTCCTTCAACAGAAACGGCAACTGCATTGTCAATGGTTACCCATATTTTCTCGAAGTCAACCAACTGCAAGTCTGGGAACTTCACGTATGGGATAATCCAGTGGTCTTTGTTCACCACACCCTCTTCTGGTTGGAAAGAGAATCCAAAGTCTGAACTGTTTACCCAAACTTTTGTAGTAGAAACACCAGGATTGACTCTTCCTACGCCAGGATACGTTGCTGTAATGGTTAACGAGTCTCCGTATGTAGAGCCAATGTGTAGTAGTGCTCCGTAACCCACTTGACCTCCCTTCGGTTGCTTAGAGCCAATACCTTTATCATAAACATTAGTATATGGAGCCGGATTGTCTTCCCAGAAAGTATTTGCTGCTGATGTTTCAACATCTACTGTGTAAATAATCTTTGCACTTTCTTCGTAAGAATTATTATATAAGAATTGGGCCAATGGAGCTTTGTCATATCTCCAACCACCATCACCTATATAATAGAAATAGTCATCTGTTTCCTTATTCTTATAAGGATATTGCAGCAAACCGGCATTCCTCAATTCTTCATTTGTCGTACCTGCCTTAATTGCTACAGCCTGGAACCATTGGTCATTATTATAAGGTATGATATTATTATTTTCATATTGAATAATATCAATTACATTACCTTCTTCGTCTTTCACTTGGTTATCTGTCTTGAACCACCTATATCCATAATTGGCTCCACGTGCCATGTCCAAATTGTCGTTATTGCCAGGAATACCATTAGTTGCACCTTTATATCCTGTAACCCAGATGATACGTGGTCCAGATCCTTCATCACCATTGATTGTCACCGTAAAGCTTGCTTCGTTTTCAGACCAGTTATTATCACCAGCTACTATAGCGGTAATCGTGGCTGTACCAGCATTACCCGTCCATTGGATCTTACCGGTATTGGCATTCACCGTCAATACGTTGGTGTCGCTCGACTTAAAAGTGATTTGCTTACCACTTGGAGTATAAGTCCAGATGCCGTTGTTTATGGTTATATTGGTATGATTACCAGTATTCAAGTCATTATGTACATCATTTCTTAGACCATAACCTTCGGCTTCATCGTAAGTAAAGGTCCAATCTTGAGGATAACTGATATCCTGCTTACTCTTCAATACCGTAAATGCGAACTCTGCGTCACAGTCTTCGTATAATGGGTGATTCCTCAATCTAATTACATATACATCGGTACCAATCTGTGCTGCATGGAACCATTTATTTAAACTTCCATTGTACAAATTAGTTGCAGTATTAGTTACTGCACCTGTATTGTTTTTAAAGCCAGATGTAGTGTAATAATTCACATTGTCAAGGGAAATTGTAGTCGTACTTCCCTCTTCACACAAATGGAAAAGAACAAACCAATCAGGATCACCTAAATGCTTGGTAAATGCGGCTCCACTGCCAGCACGGATGTACACGGGTTTCTTCTTGATGTTAATGGGGTGTGTCTCCGTGATGCCTCCGTACGTAATGGTGATGTAGGCAGTACCTTGCTGGTGGAGATCGATTCCAGTAATCGTGTATTTTCCACTGCTGTTAGGACCAGTAATTGAAATATTACTTACGTTGATTACATTACCGTCAGTAGATGTAACAGTGAAATCACTTGGGGCAGCTGTTGTAATAGCGTTGCCATTAGCATCCCTGAGTTGGAAATTAAACTGAGTGGTCTTGCCAATGTCACTATACGGAACAGAAAGCACGTTATTCCTAAAGTCATCCTTGAAAGGATTAGCACCCTCGTCTGTCTCTCCGTCTATCTTGAGGTCGGTGAAGTAGATGGAAGCTTTCTTTACTTCTATCTGCCAAACGAATCGATGAGTATTGGAATTACCAAAATTATCCAAGACAACATTACCTGCCTCAGTAACCGTGTAAGTACTGTAATAGTCATTATTTCCTCCCTCATCTACCATGTCATTGCCGTTTGCTTTAACATCGTTACCACTTGAATGAACAGTAATAACATCGCCTACATTCAAGTTTGGAATAGTGATACTTGTTGCATACAATTCTATACCATTGCCGTTATTATGCAAATTTAAGCGACCTTTTGCTGTGGAGAATATCAGACCAGCTGTTTCGGGAATGACAGTTCCAACTGTTGTAACTGTACCACCATTACCATATCTTCCTGTCATCAACTCACCTGCATTATTTGGATTGGAAGTTACATAAGCATAATTTGAAATAGAATAATTGGTAGTGTTATCTTGCCATCCACTACCAGTAACTTGTGTACTCCAATTGGTGAAGTCCCATGTCTTTGCGTTATTTGTTTTCTCCACCAACTGCATACTCGTAACGGTAAGTTCTACCCATGAAGCAGCTGCCTTGATGGAATTGAGTTTAGCAGAGCCTTTATCAGCCACGATTTTCTCCAAATCGATGGTGTAAGTGTTGCCACTCTTGGTCATGTAAGTACCAACCTCTGGTCCAACTGTTAATCTCTGATTTTCTGCACTACCTGTGGCATTGAAGAAAAGTCGAGGCTGACCCTCAGGGACTGTGACTAACAACTTTGAGTAGTTCGACAAGTCAGCATACTGATTTGCATTTGGAGTCTGCAAACCAAAAGCCGTGTCGGTAGACTTAAATAGAACATACTGGCAAGTTCCACCGCCAGTCCATTGTGCCGTAGTCAGCGGAATCGCAGCATACCCGCCAGATGCAAATAGCATCAGCAAGCACAAAAATGACAAAAGTCTAAATTTTTTCATACTGTTAAACGTTTAAAATATTATTAAAATGTAAACTATTTCAGAACTCTTTTGATTTATTTCATTAAGTGTGTACATAGAAAATGGTCACAAATATTAATATATGTGACATTTATATTCAGAATTATTTTGCAAAAATAAGGATAAATAATAAAATTGACAAGTTTTTTTTGTTTTTTTTTTGTAAAAATAAGTAATTGAAACAAAAATAATATGATTTGTTACAATAGTAAAAGAAGGAGGAGATTGAAGATTGAAGATTGAAAATTGAAGATTGAAGACACCCGCAGGTACTTCAGACACAGCGGTTAATAAGGGCGGTGACGATTTACCATCATCCCACGTTGTTGAGGTCTGCATCTCCGCAATTAAAAGAATTTACATGCTCATCTAATAGAAGCTTTCTTACTTCGTAATGGGCATTGATTTCGAATCCATAAATCAACCTTTAAAAATACCCATAATCAATTCGTATGCTGCCATACGGTCAGCCTTTTCCTCTGGAGTTTCACGCCTCTGTTCTTTCATCCTCGCCTCAAAGCGGCGTGCATCCTCACCGAAAAGTATTGGAGTTTCCTTAATTGGTCTTGCCAAAGCTGTTCTCCTTTCTCTTTTGTTTTGGCAATAATATAGCAGTTGGCATAAGTCCCGAAGGGACAAAAGAACACAGGGAGGGGTGAA
>AUXO016888312.1_pt1 | contig 10695 bp, 12 predicted proteins | sample 768731 | NCBI WGS metagenome assembly AUXO01 (sample SAMN02715735, study PRJNA202380) | gut metagenome | biome: sheep rumen | host: Ovis aries | place: New Zealand: Palmerston North
GACGGCATACATTGTCATACTTCTGATGAGCCTGGCCTTTCTGATGAATGGCTTCGAGGATGCCTGGGGTGAGACAATTCCGTTTGCCTCGCTGCTTGCCATCATGACCATGGGCATGATGGTGCGCCGGGATGATATACAGCTGATGAAACGGATCGCACCGGTTTTTGAAGAGATGTGGACAGTGGCAGAAATTTTCCTGTTTGTGCTGGTCGGTGCTTCTGTCGCGCTGGACAGTCTGAAGGACTGCGGTATTCAGGCGGTGCTTCTGGTACTGCTGGTATTGCTGTTCAGAGCGTGCGGTGTCTGGCTCTGCATGATGAAAACAAATCTGAATCTGCGTGAAAAACTGTTCTGCATCATTTCCTATCTTCCCAAGGCAACCGTTCAGGCTGCCATAGGCGGATTGCCGCTGGCGATGGGAATCGTATCCGGCCAGCTGATTCTGAGTGTGTCAGTGGCAGCGATCCTTCTGACAGCACCGCTTGGAGCGATCGGCATTGAACAGACCTATCGGCGTTTTCTTTCGCCTTCGTGTACAATGGAAACAGGAGAGAAACAATTATGATCTACACGATTACCATGAATCCGGCTCTGGATTATATTATCGCAGCCGATCATTTTGAGACCGGCACAATCAACCGCATCAAAGAAGAACATCTGTATGCCGGTGGCAAAGGTATCAACGTTTCCATGATCCTGCGGGAACTAGGCATGGAAAGCACAGCCCTGGGATTTGCGGCCGGCTTTACCGGCAAGGCACTGACGGAAGCGCTCAGACAGAAAGGCATCACTGCCGATCTGATCGAAGTGGAAGAGGGCATGACCCGTATCAATGTCAAACTGAAGGCGCAGGAGGAAACAGAGATCAACGGCATCGGGCCGAAAATCGAACCGCATCATTTTGATATGCTTCTGAATAAGATGCGGAATCTTTCAGAAGGGGATGTGCTGACTGTTTCCGGCAGTGTGCCAAAGAGCCTGTCAGGGGATGTCTATGAGAGGATTGCCGCTGCATTGCCGCAGGATGTTATGCTGGTGGCGGACGCTGAGAAAAACCTTCTCCTGCCGCTTCTGAAATATAAGCCGTTTCTGATTAAGCCCAATCATATTGAACTTGCCGAGATGTGCAATACAGTCATAAATAACGAAGAAGAACTGCTTGCCTGTGCTGCAAAACTGCAGGAAATGGGTGCCCGCAATGTCCTGGTTTCCATGGCCGGTGAGGGAGCAGTTTTGCTGGATGAAGAAGGCGGTGTTCATCGCGCACCTGCGGCGAAGGGGAAACTAGTCAGTTCTGTCGGTGCCGGTGATTCCATGCTTGCCGGATTCCTGGCCGGCTGGCTGAAAAGCGGCAGCTATGAAGAAGCATTGATGCTGGGAACAGCCTGCGGCGGCGCAACAGCTTTCACCAGCGGTCTGGCTGACAGAGAGCGGATCGAAGAAGTACTGACATCTCTGAAGGAGAAATAATAAAGCGATGGATGAAAGCCAGTGTGGAAAGTGTAGCGGACAAAACAGATTGTTGATATAGTGAGATATAGTAATAAGTCGAAAGGGATAATCATGAAAACAATTGCAATCGTATGTGGTGCAGGCATGTCTTCTTCATTGCTCGTCAATAAAATCAAGGAAGCTGCCGCAAAAGAAGGAAAAGACTATGAAGTCTTCCATTCCGAATCATCGAACGTTCAGTACAAATGCCAGAATGCGGACTGCATTCTTGTAGGACCGCAGATCCGCTTCGATATTCCAAAGTTTCAGAAACTTCTGCCTGGTGTTCCGGTTGATGTCATTGATATGCGTGCATATGGAACGATGAACGGCAAAGCTGTTCTGGAACACGCCGAAAAGCTGATGGGAATCAAATAGCAATAAGTAATAGATCTGAAGCCGGTAAATAATCAAGATAATGTGAACCGACGCTGATTAAGTCATCGTTGCAAATGTAATTAAATAAATCATTTCCCCGTGAATCATATTCATGGTTTGAATCGTTGCCACGGCCAAAGAAAAATCGGATTTTCTATTGATTTCAAAGACCGGAATAAGGTAAAATTATCAATTGTCAGGAGATCCATCTTTTTTACAGATGATTTCCGTAAAAAATGATGGGAGGTGAAAAAATGCCTAGAGTCGTTGTTAAGGAAAATGAGGATCTTGATTCCGCAATGCGTAGATTCAAGAGACAGGTTAATAGCAGTGGAATTCTCGCCAAGGTTCGCAGCAAGGAGTACTATGTGAAGCCGGGCGTCAGAAGAAGACTGAAGAGCGAAGCAGCTAGAAAGAAGAAGAGAAGATAAAATCTTTTCGGGAAATTAAAACCATGTAATGAAATTGATGCATTACATGGTTTTCTTTTTGCTAAAATAATAAACAGTACGAGGTAGTTTTTATGGATGAATCATTGCGGCAGACATGTGAAAACTTTATTGCTTACCGTGACATATGCCGGAAGTCTTTTCTCTGGACAGGGTACCGTCAGGTCTTTCCGGTATGTGCCTATATTTATCTGAATCACCACACTGAACCGGATCTGGAACTGGTGAAATACTGCAAGGAGATCCTGCGTGAGAACAGCGGCTTCTTTTCCTCTTTCCGCGGCAGCGGTGAACCGATCTTCGTAACCATGCTGGCGACGGAAAAGGATCCCGGCTTGAAAATGAGAGCGGCTTCAAAGGCATACAGCGCTCTGCGGAAGTATTTCGCCCCAAGCGCGTATCTGCCTTTTCTTGCCATGATCATGCCGGACATGATGCCGAACGGAATGTTTGATCAGTATGCCCAGGATACCCGGAAACTGTATGATGATATCAATCGGAATCACCGTGTGCTGACCGGTCAGGAAGACGTGATCTTCGCCGGTCTGCTGTGTCTGAAAACAGATAGGGAAGTCCCGGATCTGCTCGATGAAATCGAATATCTGTATGAGCATTTATCCAAGACAAGCATTTTCAATCTCAACGCCATGCAGTCATTGAGCCATGCCCTGACTCTCTGCCAGGGTACAGCCAGAACGAAATACCGGAACCTTGAAGACCTCAGCAAATTCCTGAAATATGCTGAAATCAATTACGGAAAGAGTTATGAAATGATTCCGCTTGGCATCCTCGCAAATCTCGGTATTGATACACAGACCATGTGCTGTGATCTGATGGATGTTTATGAATTCCTCGGCCATGACGACGGCTATGGTTTCTTCGGTTTCAGCAACCGAACGAGACTCGTGCATGCCTGCCTGATTCTCTGTGCTCACTATATGGCCGGCACCGTCGAACTGGCCAGCGCTGTGATTGTCAGTGTCCTGCTGGAAATTCAGCAGCAGCAGGCCGCAGCCGCAGCTGCCGCTGCCGCATAATAAAAAAAGAAACTGTCTGTGAATGATTGATTTCAGATCACTACACAGGCAGTTTTTATGTGCTTATTTCTTATTCAGGAATTCTTCCATTTCCTGCATGAAACTTTCGTCAGTGATAATGGACGGCTCCAGTGTCAAAACCGGCACTTTCTCATCTTTTTCTTCTTTGGTTTCCGGTTCCACCGGTGTTTCTTCCGGTTCCGGTACCGGTTCTTCCTTTTTATCTTCGTTCAGGAAAGCTTCCATCTGTTCTTCGAAAGAAGGCTCTTCCTTTGGCTCCGGTGCCGGTTCTGGGACAGGTTCCGGTTCCGGTGCAGGCTGTGGTTCCGGTGCTGTTTCCGGTTCCACCGAGACCGGTTCTTTCTTTTCTTTATGGACAGCTTCGGCATCGACACCGTTTTCTCTCAGTATGGCAGCAGTGCTCTCCGCTTCGTCTCTGCTCAGGGAAGAAAGCAGCACGGCCGGCATTTCTTTCAGCAGCGTGCGGATCTCCGGGACAGTCATACCGGTGAGAGCTCTGATCTGACTCAGGGCAACTGTCATATTCGGACAGGAGTTGATGACAACTTTGCTGGTGGAAGAATCAGCCATGACAAGGTTGACTTCCGGTTTCGGTGCAGCAAACTGCGGCGCACCGCATTTTGTGCAGTACATCGTGAGGTCAGGCAGCTCGGCACCGCATTTCTTACAGATCATGATCGTATTATCCTCCTAACAGTTTTTTTCTGTCTTCAGTGTAGCACGGCTGAAGTGACAGTGCATGCCATCATTTACTGTCATATGGATAGACGCCGAATGTTTGTAAATAGTACAATTGCCACATAGAAGAAAAACGGGAGGGACTATGGACAATACGTTAAGCAAGTTTGTGAAATTCGGTGCTTTGGATTTCCTTTACTGGTCCTTTTTTGCGTCATTCCTCGGTTTCGTTACAACGTACTTCCTCAGCTGCGGCATGAGCAGTTCAATGCTGTCACTCGTCGTCGCTGCCTATATGTTCTTTGCTTTCCTGGGAGCGTTCTTCTGGGGCGGCATGGCCGATAAGAAGCGGTCCAACCGGAAGGTATTCATTCCCGAACTGGTCATACTGACGGTTCTCTGTCTGGCGGAGTTCTTCCTGGTGAAGGTCAATATCTGGTTTGCCGCCGTACTTCATCCGCTGGTTGGTTTTATGGCACCGCCGCTCGGCACCAATCTGGATGCCTGGATGCTGCGGGCGTTCAATTACGATGCCGGTCACTTCGGCAGGGCAAGAGCGCTCGGATCGGTCGGTTATGCCGTATCGATGCTGCTGCTTGGTCAGGTCTATAACCTGATCGGCTTCCATATGATTCCGTTTGTGACCGGTACGCTCTTCGTCATTATCGTCATCATGGCGACGATCACCGAAGAAAAACCGTATGAGGCTGTCAAAAGGGAAGCACCGAAGGGCAATACAAAGGATCTGCTGAAGATCCGTCCCTATGTCATACTGATCATTATCCTGTTTTTGACAGGTGTTTCAACAGCACCGATCAATAACCTGAAGATCGTTATTCTGGAAAGTGTCGGCGGTGACGTTTCGATCCTCGGTGTCGACTCTTTCATCGGCGTCATGGTGCAGGCTGTCTTCATCTTCATTTCCGGCAGCCTCAGACGCATGCCGTCAAAAGTGCGTATGTTCCTGGTCACATTATTTGCGACAGCGATGCTGGTCTTCGTATGGCAGGCACTGAATCCGGCCATGATCATTATCGGCACTGTCATGATGAATGTCTCCTACGGTCTGCTGCTGCCGACCATGCGTGAAATCACCGAAAAGAACGTGCCCGCTCTGCTGAAGAATACAGCTCACTCCCTGACGGATGCGATGTTCGGCAGCTTCGCCGGTGTCTTTGCATTGCTGTACAGCGGTGCTCTGATGGATGCTTTCGGTGCCAAGTTCGTCGCCTTCCTCGGTGTGCTGATCATGATCGTGCCGGTGCTGATCAGTGCCATCGATCTGTTCCGTAAACCGGCTGCTGAGAAATAAACCGCCGCGGCGGTTTTTTCTTTTTGGGTACCGTTAAGGCACAGAAAACAAAAATGCGTTATGATACGAAAAGGAGATTCAGAAATGAAACAGTATATTGTCGATGCTTTTACCGCTGTGCCGTTTGCCGGCAATCCGGCCGCGGTATGTGTGATGGAAAAATGGCCTTCGGAAGAAGGAATGAAGAAACTTGCGATGGAAAACAGTCTTTCCGAGACAGCCTTTCTGGTGCCGGAAAACAACGGTTACAGGCTGCGCTGGTTTACACCGAAAGCGGAAGTTGAACTGTGCGGACATGCCACGCTTGCCTCGTCGTTTGTCATCCTGAACTATATCGAACCGGAATCGGACGCTGTCACGTTTCATACGGTCAGCGGCGACCTGTATGTCGTAAGGAAGGGCAGCCGCTATGTTATGGATCTGCCGCGCTATGAGCTGAAGGAGATTCCCGTCACTGATGAAATGGAAGCAGCCTTCGGATACCGGCCAGTCAAAGCCGTGCTCGGACTTGATCTGATCTGTGTGTTTGAAAATGAAGAACAGGTCAGAAAGATGGATCCTGATCAGAAACTGCTCGCCGGTCTGGCCGGCCGTCTGCAGAATGCGACAGCTCTGGGCCGGGAAACGGACTGTGTATCCCGCAGTTTCTGTCCCGGACTTGCCGTACCGGAAGATCCGGTCTGCGGATCAGCCCACTGTCAGATCGCCGATTACTGGTCCAAAGTGCTAAGCAAAGATGTCATTGAGGCATATCAGGCTTCGGAAAGAGGCGGATATCTGCATTGTGTAATCAAAGAGAACAACCGGATCGCCATCAGCGGTGAAGCCGTACTGGTGGCTGTCAGTGAAATTGCTGTGAAGCTGTAAGGAGGAATAACATGCAGACAGTAACAATGGAAACCCTGAAAGAGAAAAAAATCGACGTCTTCGAAAAATTCTCGGAACAGATGGCGCTGGTCACCGCCGGAACCATTGATCATTTCAATACCATGACGATCGGCTGGGGCATGATGGGAAATGTCTGGGGCCATACACCGGGTGTGACCGTATATATCAGTCCCAACCGCTATACCTGGGAATTCATGGAACAGTATGACTACTTCACGATTACATTCTTCGATGAAAAGTACCGTGACGATCTGATGATGCTGGGCAGTGTTTCCGGCCGTGACAGAGACAAGGTTTCTGAATCGAATCTGACACCGAAAGAACTTCCCAACGGTGTGGGCTTTGAAGAAGCGCAGCTGACACTGGTATGCCACAAGCTGTACAGCCATCAGTTTGAAACCGGAAAGACACCGGCCAAAGTGGACAAGCTGTATGCCCGCATACAGCCGCATTACGAATATATCGCTGATATCACCGACGCCTTCGGAGAAACAGAATAATGAAAAAAGCCGGATCAAAATTCGATCCGGCTTCAGCTTTCTTCCTGGGGTGTTTTGACCCGCAGCTTGTAATACAGCAGTTCCAGCGCACTGGCAACCATCCATCCGACCGGATAGCCGAAACTGATTGCCTGCGGCGTATTGGAAATATAATTGGCCATGACAAACAGATAGATCTGCCGGATCAGAACAAAGCCAATCAGCATGATGATCATCGGTGCACGGGAATCACCGCGGCCGCGCAGGGAACCGGCCAGAACATGGGTAATGCAGTTGAACAGCAGGAAGAAGACATTGGTATGCAGGAACAGGACACCGTAATAGATAACATCCGGATCGTTGGAGAAGAGGTTGACCGCGAAAGGCGCAAGGAAATAGATCAATGCGGCAATCACGCTGGTAATGGCAAGGGTCAATAGAATCGTGATACGGGTGCCGTCTTCCGCCCGTTTATATTTGTCGGCGCCGATATTCTGGGAAACGAAAGTCGTCGCAGCAAGCGCCATACTGTTCATTGGCAGCATGATAAACATATCGATCTTGTTGTAGCAGCTCCAGCCGGCCATGACACCGGATCCGAAGTGATTGATATAGGACTGCACAAAGATATTGGAGAAGGCGGTAATAACTGACTGAATCGCCGCCGGAAGACCGATGGCGAAAACGTTTTTCAGAATATCCCAGTCGATCCGCATATCGGCCAGTACAAAGCGGTAGATATCCTTGGTCTTCATCAGCAGAAGCAGGATCAGAACAGCTGAGACAAACTGCGAAGCAATCGTCGCCAGCGCCACACCGGCAATGCCGAGATGGAAGACAATGACAAACAGCAGATCGAGAATGATGTTGAGAACACTGGTCAGAATCAGGAAGTAGAGCGGTCTGGTCGTATCACCGACGGCTCTGAGAATGCCGCTGCCGATATTGTAGATCAAAAGACCCGAGATGCCGGCACAGTAGATCTTCAGATAGGTGGAGGCACTGGCAAAAACGTCCTCCGGCGTGGCCATGAACCTCAGCATGCTTTCAACACCGGCAACACTGACCGCCGTGAAGATCACACACAGAATAAAAGATGCGGCCATGATAGTTTCCACCGCATCATGCAGTTTTTTCAGATTGCCGGCGCCGAACAGGTTGCCGATGACCACACCGGCACCAATCGAAAAACCGTTGAAGAAAAAGACAAAGAGATTGACGATCATCGTCGTCGAACCGACTGCCGCAAGTGCCTGGGTGCCGACAAAATTGCCGACAACGATCGAGTCGACTGTGTTGTAAAGCATCTGAAAGATATTTCCCAGCATCAGGGGCAGGGAGAACAGGAGAACCTGTACGGCTATGTTTCCTTTTGTCAGATCGCGGCTTGTTGTTTTCTTTGTCTGTTCCATCACGAATTACCTATATCAGTCATGGCATGGAAGAAAACTGTATCAGCAAAGCCGATACAGAAGTTACTTCATGAATTTCTCAATGGCATCATTCATATGTTCGACAGCGGAAAGATCACCGTCTTCAATGGCATGGACCAGACAGTGTTCAAGATGCTGTTTGATAATGTCCTTGCCGATTTTATTCAGTTCGCCTTTGACAGCCGCCAGCTGGATCAGTACATCCGAACAGTCGTCATTGTTTTCGACCATGTATTTGACTTTGTTCAGATGTCCGATGGAGCGGGCCAGTTTATTTGCGATCTTTTTGACTTCCGCCGGATCATGTGTATGTGTATGCTGATTTCCCATGGCTCTTATTATACCTTATGCCGGTTAAAAAACAAAAGAGATGCCTGTTTTCATCAAATATGAACGCATATGTTATAGTTAAGACAATTATGAATAACAAAGACTTTTACAAACATGTCCTGAGAATCGCGATACCGATCATGATTCAGAACGGCATTACCAATTTTGTCAGTATGCTGGATAACATCATGGTCGGCCAGATCGGTACGAATGCCATGTCTTCCGTGGCAATCGTCAATCAGCTGATGTTTGTTTTTAATCTGTGCATTTTCGGCGGACTGGCCGGTATCGGCATCTTCACCGCCCAGTTTTACGGACGCCGCAATCATGACGGTGTGCGCAGCACGTTCCGTCTGATGGTGATGGCTGCACTGATTCTCTCACTTGCCGGCATTCTGGTCTTCCGATTCTTCGGGCCCGGTCTGATCGGCCTGTACCTTCATGAAGACGGCAGCACGGCTTCGATTTCCGAGACGCTGACCCTGGCGGAAGGTTACATGGCGGTCATGATGATCGGCATGATTCCTTTTGCCTTTACCCAGGTCTATTCTTCGACACTGCGTTCCACCAATGAAACAGTCGTGCCGATGCGGGCCGGTATTGTCGCCGTCCTGGTCAATCTGATCGGCAACTACATCCTGATTTACGGAAAGTTCGGCTTCCCGCAGATGGGTGTGACCGGTGCGGCCACAGCTACCGTGCTGTCCCGTTTTGTCGAACTGCTGCTGGTCGGAGCCTGGACCCATACCCATCCGGACCGCAATCCGTTTATCGTCGGTGCCTACAGCAGTTTCCATGTGCCGGCCGCCCTGACAAAGCAGTGTCTCATCAAGGGTATGCCGCTGCTGGCCAACGAATTTCTCTGGTCGGCCTCCCAGGCAACACTTTCCCAGACATATTCCTACCGCGGCCTTTCAGTGATCGCCGCCTTCAATATTTCCCAGACAGTCGGCAATGTTTTCAATATTGCCTTTATTGCCCTGGGCAGTGCGACCGGTATCATCATCGGCCAGGAACTCGGTGCCCGTCATTTTGACACCGTAAAAAAAGATGCCGAGCGCATCACCTGGTTTACCGTGTGCCTCTGCATCTTCATGGGTATTCTTCTTTATCTGATTTCCGGCATCTTCCCGACCATTTACAATACTTCCGATGAGGTCCGTGAACTGGCCTCGTCACTGATCAGGGTAGGGGCTTTCTGCATGCCGATCTATGCCTATGCCAACGCGGCATATTTCATCCTCCGCTCCGGTGGCAAGACGATCATTACTTTCCTGTTTGATTCCTGCTTCTGCTGGGCGGTATCAATTCCGCTGGCATTCTTCTTCGTGCATTTTACGGATCTGCCGGTCGCTGTTCTGTATCTGTTTGTTCAGCTTGCGGATCTGATCAAATGCGCCATTGGTTTCGTGCTGGTGAAACGAGGTTACTGGATCAATGATATGACCCAGCTGACTTCCTGATCAGCGGCTGTTTGAGAAACGGACAGCCGCATCGTGGATGTTGCCGTGCAGCAGCAGGCTCATGCGCCGGACGATATCTTCCGGTTCTTCGACCATGCCGCGGTTGATCCACTCGAGCAGAGTGCCGGTAAAAGCGTATTTGTAGAATGTCGCGATAAACTCCCGATCATCACTGTTCAGCTTTCCGCCGGATGCTTCATCACAGATGCAGTAGATGACCTCAGTGGAATTGTTCAGAAGGATTCTCTGAAGGTGTTCGTTAAAATGGGAATGAGATGTCTGCATAAGAAGCTTTTTGTTCTTCTGCATGAGTTTCATGATTTCAATTAGTCGGTCGAACTGATTGCTGCAGTCGGAAACCTCCGGGACAGCGCGTTCTGTTTCCGTGACAAAGATCCAGTCGATCAGATCATAGATATCATGAAAATGGTAATAGAAAGTCTGCCGGTTGACACCGCACGCATCCGTAAGGTCATTGATGGTGACTTTATCAAGAGGCTTTGTTTCGAGGATGGAACGTAAAGAATCTGCCAGTTTCTGTTTCGTCTGATTGTGCATGAAAACTTTCTCCACTGCTATTCTACTAAAAAACCTTTTCTTTTTGTAAAAATATGTTAAGATAATTAGCGCTGATAGTTTTTGCAGGAATACCCAAGCGGTTGAAGGGGCGGGCTTGGAAAGCTCGTAGATCGGTAACACGGTGCCAGGGTTCAAATCCCTGTTCCTGCGCCAT
>AUXO012320437.1_pt1 | contig 10694 bp, 7 predicted proteins | sample 768731 | NCBI WGS metagenome assembly AUXO01 (sample SAMN02715735, study PRJNA202380) | gut metagenome | biome: sheep rumen | host: Ovis aries | place: New Zealand: Palmerston North
ATTATCAATTTAATGTTCCGGATAATGTTTCAATTGGAGAGGATGCTGCGGTTATTTTACCATACACTTTTGATTGTAAAAGTATATATGTGTCAGGACTAAACTTATATCACTATTGTGTAAGGTCGGATTCGATGATGGGATTAAATATCCAGCAGAATAATGACCCACTATATAAAATACTAGATTATTTTACCTGTTTAAAAGAAGAATTTTGCAATATATATGGTAAACAGATAGAAGTAGTTGCTCTGTATATTAGATTATTAAGAAATCCAATCGCTGAACTTAAATATAGAGATGGATTCTTATATCCATACGGTAAATTGGATAGGGAGGAGACGATACTACTGTATGGAGCAGGTAAGTATGGAGTGGTTTTAAAACAATTTTTAGATTCTAATGGTTTTAAAAAAGTTATTTGGGTAGACCAAAATCATGGAAAAAAAGGTATTATCTCACTAAAAGAGGCCAAAAAGAGAGCATTTGATAAAGTAATCATAGGCACATTAATATATGAGACACAACAAGCAATTATAGAAAATCTTAATGAAGAAGCAATTCCTGAAGAAAAAGTATTAACCATTAGAATACCATGGACGAATCATTGATAAAGAATGTGGCGGAGATTAGATTTGAATATTAATGATTATTTAGAATTAGTAAAAAAAATAGATAATGATATTTATATATTTGGAGCGGGACGTGCTGCATGTATAGTACATGAGATTGTTAAGAATGAAAATAAACATGTGTGTTCTTTTTTGGTTTCCGATGCAGCACAGAATAAGAAGATGCTCTATGATAAGAAAGTTATTCAAGCAGATTCTGAAGAAATAAGAAAGGATATTACTGTTTTAATCGCTGTTATTGAACATGGTCAAAAGAAAATACATTCTTATTTAGATTCTTTGGGATACTTGAATATCATAGATACTCCAGAGGGATTATTAGATTGTGATCCATGGGAATATAAGAGAACTCGAACACCAATTATTGAAGTTACGGCTAGGATAGGATGTGCTGTTAATTGTAAATATTGCCCACAGAAACTTCTGGTTAAACGATATTATGATGGAAGACCAGATAGAAAAGGCGTTATGGCATTATCGGATTATAAAAGGTATTTAGATAAATGTCCCGATAATACTATTGTGGATTTTTCCGGATTTGTTGAACCATTTTTGGTTGATGAAAGTATCGATATGATGGAGTATACAAATATAAACCATCATGAAATGACATTGTTCACAACCCTTAGAGGGCTAACAGTGGAGAGTGCAAAGAGAGTTTTGGAGATGCCATTCCAATATGTATGCTTACATACACCGGATAAAGATGGATATGCGAATATTCCAATGACGGACGAATATTTTAAGGTTTTAGAGATGTTTATGGATGCTAAGAAGGAAAATAGAGATCCATTCATAGATGTTGCTAACTGTCAATCAGAACCACATCCCGAAATAGTAAAAAGAGTACGGGGAAGATTAAAGATATATTGTGAGATGTCAGATCGGGCAGGGAATCTGGATGAAGAGGATCCTGTTTTAACGCATGTGAATACCAAAGGAAATATTTATTGTTCAAGGGCGTTTGGGTTGAATCATAATGTCCTTCTTCCGGATGGTTCATTGGTTTTGTGCTGTAATGATTTTGGATTAGTTAATATATTGGGGAATTTAAATACTCAGACATACGATGAAATAATGCATGGAGAACCGATGAGAAACATAAAGAGAGCTATGCATATAAATATTGAAGAAGAATTAATTTGTCGTAAATGCATGTTTGCGAAGAAAATAGAAGAAGACTGAATAAAGTGACATGGAGTGTATGATGGATAGGCTAAGTATAATTATACCGGTGTATAATTCAGAAAAATATCTGAAAGAGTGTATTGATAGCATAATTAAACAGAATTACGTTAATAAAGAAATAATTTTGGTTAATGATGGTTCTACAGACTGTTCAGAAAAGTTATGTAAAGAATATAGTGATAAATATCCATCCATTGTAAAGTACGTGTATCAAAAAAATTCCGGACAGATTGCGGCACGTAAAAGAGGAGTTACTTTAGCTACAGGCGATTGGTGCATATTTGTTGATGCTGATGATTGGATTATAGGTGATAAAGATACTTTTGACTATATTATAAATGAGGCAAAAAAGAATAATGCGGATGCTGTTTTATATGATTCCAAAAAAGTATATACAGGGGGCAAAGAAATAATTGTAAGAAATGCGAAAAAGAGTATATATCAGGGAATTGATCTTGCATGTGAGTTTATAGATGATCAAAATTTTTATGAATATAAAATGATTACATCATTATGTGGAGCCTTATATAAAACAAATAGAATACGAACTATTATATTGGATTGCCCTGATGATATACGTATGTCAGAAGATGTTGCTTGCGTTTGGGTCTTCATGGCAAATGCTAATATTGTATGCTCATCTGGAATAGTAACGTATTGTTACAGAATACATGAGGAGTCTTTTTGCCGGAAGCATACAAAAGATTTATTAAACTCGGAAAGATCGTTCCTGGCATTTTTACGAGAGAATTTTAATAAAATTGGTATTTGGGAAAAAGTAAAAAAGCAAGTGATTTGGCAAATGACCAGGGATATGATGCTTGCTGATTATAAATTATTGTATAGGTATTACCAAGAAGAGCTTTTTCCTTTTGGAGTAAACTTAAGTGATAATATTGCAATTTATGGGTGTGGAGATATGGGTCAGGAATATCTTCGCGTTTTATCAGATGACAAGAGATATAGAATTGTGATGATAGTCGATAAAGAAAGGAAAGGGAAAATTGCTGGAATAGATATTTCTACTCCAAAAGAATTACTTAAGAGGCAACGTGAAGTTGATAAAATAATTATTTTAGCGACACATGCGAGTATGAGGAAAAATATTGAAATAGAATTAATTTCTATGGGGATAGATAGTGGTCGCATTGCTAAGATGGATTTGAGCAGTATTATAAGCGATATAGAAAAGGTGGTTGAATAAAAGTTTTTATGAAAATAATAGCTATGTATCTGCCGCAGTTTCATAGGATACCTGAGAATGACGTATGGTGGGGAGAAGGATTTACTGAATGGACGTCAGTAAAAGGTGCAAAACCATTATTTGATGGTCATAACATGCCTAAAAAACCATTAAATGGATATTATAATCTTCTTGATAAAGAGACCATGGAATGGCAGTCTGAATTGATGCATCAATATGGTGTGGATGGGATGTGTTTTTATCATTATTATTTTAAAAATGGTAAAAAGATTTTAGAAAAACCGGCAGAAAATCTACTTAGATGGAAAGATATAAATATGCCATATTGTTTCTCGTGGGCAAACGAAACCTGGGCCAGATCATGGTCAAATATTAGTTCAAAAAATGTTTGGTCATTAGATCAAAAATGCAATAACCAAGGGGATAATGGAATATTGCTTGAACAATCGTATGGTGGGGAAAAAGAATGGACCGATCATTTTAATTATTTACTCCCTTTTTTTAGTGATGAACGTTATATAAAAATAAATGGAAATCCAGTATTCATGATATATAAACCGGAAGATATTTATTGTATAAATTCTATGGTTTCATTATGGCAAGAATTAGCAATTAAGAATAATATACCGGGAATATATCTTATAGCGAACAATTCATCAAATGAATGTTTTGATGCCTGTGTCCATATGGAACCACAATACACAATGGGAAGAGATTTTGCCAAAGATAATAATAAAAAAGATGGGTCACGTGTTGCTTCAATTATTGATTACAGAGATTTGATAAAAAAGAGTATTAGTAATCAACACATGATGGAGAATAGAGAAAAAAAAGCATTCTTATCAATTTTTCCGGGTTATGATGACACGCCAAGACGTGGAACAGCTGGTACAGCAGTTACCAATTCTATTCCATCAATGTTTGAGAAATACGCAACTGATATTTTTAGTATAAGTGAAAAGAGAGGAAATGATTTTGTCTTTGTAAATGCATGGAATGAGTGGGGAGAATCAATGTACTTGGAACCTGATATTCCAAATAATTATGCTTGGTTGGAGAGCATAAAAAATGCTAGATCAGAAAGTACTGTAAAGTTAGAGGATAAACATGAAAGTGTTAATGATACTGCATTAGTCGAGCAGGATGGAATAGTATCAAGGTATCGTAGCTATTGGAAGACTTTTGATAATTGGATGAGACTTAGAGATAAAGATATTTCAATTAGCAAGTATTTTGAAGATAGAAAAATTAATCAGGTTGCTATATATGGCATTGGAATGTTTTACTATCATCTTCAAGCTGAATTAATTAAATCAGGTATCAAAATATTATTTGGTGTTGACAAAAAAGGAGATTCAATAGAAGAATCATTTCCGATATATACAATACATGATGAATTACCTCAAAATGAGTGGGTTGTTGTGACGGTTACTTATGGGCAAATGAACGTAGTTGAAGAGTTAAAGCGAAAAGGCATAAAAAAAATATTATTACTAACAGAAATTATAGGCGTCTTGTTAGAGGAAGAATAGATATGAGATATGCAATTTACGGTGTTAATAGGGTTAGCAAAGATTTTATGTACGTTTTTGATTATTATGAAGACATAGAAGTCGTATGTTTTTTTGAAGATGAACGAAAAGAAAACGGAACTTTTTTAAACAAGCCGGTATATAAAATTGGTGAGTTGACTTTGCATGTCAAAGATTATGACAAAATTATTATTTGCGACTATACCTATGAAGATAAAGAAACACTATTGAGAAAAATAGGATTAAAATATGGTGAAGACTATATTTATGTTGAGAATTTATTTAAAAAACTGGACGAATTAGAATTCAATAGTGAGGACCGTAAAATTGCAATTTGGGGAACCGGAAGATGTGCAGAACGATTATTGGAATGGAATCGTAATATTAGTATAGATTTCTATATTGATTCTTTTAAAGAAGGGATATTTAGAGGAAAGAAAATAGTCAGTCCAGAAATAGGAATAAATGAAGACCCATTTATTATTGTTGCGATAAGAAAATGTGATGAAATAATAGAATATCTTAAAACCAAAGGATTATTATACGGAAAAGATTTTTGCACAGATGAAGAGTATAAGGCTCGACCATCTGAATTAATAAAGCAAACTATATTTGATAAACACTGTTATGATTTGAGCTGTAAGACTATGCTGAACCACATGGAGGTAGGAACAGATGGGATAGCAATTTGCTGCTGTTCTACTTTTATTCATCACAGTTTAGGAAAAATAACCGATCAATCACCAAATAGATTATGGAATTCAGCGATACATAAAATACTTTGTTTGTCAAATGTTAACCGAACTTACAGTTTTTGCCGAAAAGACATGTGTCCTTTGTTTATCGGAAGAAAAGACTGTGAGAAGGTTGATATTAATGAACCTTATGAAAAAATGTCTGAGAATCCAACGACAGTTGCGGTTGGATTTGATGGGACTTGCAATTTGAAATGCATAACCTGTCGAAAGGATTATTACATTGCAGGACGAGAAGAACAATGCAAGTTAAACAGAATAAAAGATGTTATTTTAAATAATATTTTGCCATACTGTGATTTTTATATTTCTGCCGGAAATGGAGAAACTTTTATGGGAAAGCAGTATCTTGAATTATTGGATAATACAAAAAAAGTTAAATGGATACGTCTTTTAACCAATGGTTTATTATTTAATGAAAAAAATTGGAATAGGCTAGTAAATAATACAAACGCTAGGATTATGATGACAGTTTCGATAGATGCTGCATCTGCTGATACATACAGAAAGATACGTGGAGGCGATTTTAAAGTTTTAAAAAAGAATATGGAATATGCTGCGGAATTAAGAAAAACAGGAGAATTGACATATTTAAGGTTTAATTTTGTTGTTCAAAGAGAAAATTATCTTGAAATACCAGAATTTATTAAGTGGGGAAAAGAATTGAACGTTGATGAGGTATTTTTTACAAAGATACTAAATTGGGGTACATATTCGTCTGATGAATTTGAGAATATTAGCATGATGGAAGAAGATGGTGTAACGCCAAAAGACGACCTGAAAAAAATTTTACAATTACCTATCATCAATGACAATATTGTAGACATGGGTACAATTCAATTCGGCAGAGAAAAAATCCCAGAGGATATAATAGATAATTATTATCGGTGGGAACTGGAACGGAAAGTAAAAGGTATTTTTAAATAGGTCACATGAAAAAAAGATTTCTAATATATGTTGTCTACGATTTTGAAGGATATATTGAAGATTATGTGAAGTATATGCTTAAGAGCATGCGGCAGTATTATGACAAGATAGTGGTAGTAGTTAATGGATCTATACAAAAGGAGGGACTTTTATTCGTAGAAAATAATTCTGAACAAGTTATTATAAGAGAAAATTACGGGTTTGATGGTGGTGCATATAAAGAGGCTTTTTTAAATGATTTGAAAAATGAAGATTGGAGTAGATGGGATGAATTAACGATGATGAATGATACTTTTTATGGTCCCATATATCCCATGGAAGAAGTTTTTGAAATTATGGACGAAAAAAGGATCGATTTTTGGGGCATGACGAAATTGGAAAAAGGTATATGGAATGATGGGGCAAGACTACCTGAAAATGTTCAAAGTTATTTTTTGTCTGTTCGGAGAGATATGCTTATATCCCAGAAATTCATGGAGTTTTGGAGGGATTATCAGACTTCGAATGACTTTGATGAAACTATTCTAAGATTTGAAGTAGGATTTACTAATTTTTTTCGAGATAATGGATTCTCGTATGCAGCATATACTGACTATAAAAAACCAATAGATAACCAAGATAAATCTGAGAATATTTGGGAAAAATATCCGTATGAATTATTAAAAGATATTCGCATGCCGTTTGTGAAAAGAAAAATCTTTGGAGTTTTTTGCTATAGAGAAGCTGTTAAAGTTCTTGATTATATTAACACCAAAACAGAATATGACGTAAATTTGATATATAAGCATATTAATAGATTAGCTGAAAATGGAAAGCTTATAGGGAAAGGCAATCCTTATGACAAAAAAAGACTTGATGATTTTGTTGCGTGCCATTCGAAAATATACTTGTATGGTAATGGAAATGTGAGTAAACGGCTTAAAGATTACTTTGAGGCAACAGGTACAAAAATCTCCGGTATAATCGTTTCGAAAAAAAATGGCATGGAGGAAACAATTTGTATAGACGATTTTGATATGACAGAGGGCATTGGTATAGTCATTGCTGTAGGTAAAAAGTATTTAATTGAGGTGCGGACTAATCTCGAAACAAGGAGAGTAAGAGATTGTGATGTTTTCTCACCGAAGTATACATAATAAAAGGTGATGTGAATGATAAAAGGAAATATTTTTCTAAGTTCAGCGTATAATCCAGTGGATAATAAATGGTCGGTGGATTTTAAAACAGGAATACTAAGCCGTATAGATAAGGATAGTAGACAGTATAGACCATTTTTGTTTTTGGGGACTAATGACGAATTAAGCAGCAAATATAACGATGCCATAGAAGTAGAAAATAAACTGTATCTTGTTCCTTATTTATATAGAAAAAATATGGACATAAGAATTGTTGACTTAAGTACTTTATCCAGTGAATACATTGAACTTGAAAATAGAGAAATACAGAAAGATTTAATTAACGCAAGTTTGTTTTCTGGTGTAATTCAGATAAAGGATTTCGTATTTTTTATTCCGTATTCTTATCCTGCAATTATCAGGATGAATGTGAATAATAAAAAAATAGATTATATAGATCTGTGGATTAATGAATTAAATATCAATGAAGAATCAAATCTCGGTTTCTTTCCTATAAACCAGTATAGCATTTCCGGAGAAAACATATACCTGCCTTTGGCTAGATGTACTGATTTATTGATAATCAATTATAAAACAATGGAAATAAGTATTAATCATATTAAAGTAAATTCTTCGGGGTTTTCGTGCATATGTAAAATTGATGAAGAAAATTTTCTTCTGACAGGAGCAGGACAAAACTCAGATTGGCTATATTTGTGGAATAAGGAAAAAAATGATGTATGTAAAGAGTGGAAAATGCAATCAACACCGAATGACTATCCGGTAATGAAAATGCTGAAGCATTCAAATAAAGATGTGTATATTTTTCCATGCCAGAACTGGGAAGGCTTAAAATTGGATATCTATTGCTTAAAAGGTGATGCAGCAGAATTAACAAATACAGAGTTAATACAAAATTATACACAAAAGAATAACATACCACTATATGGAAATGAGATTATTTATGCAAATTGGATAAGTGATGATGTTTTTCTTTATGTTACCGGATATGATTTAAAGTGGCATGAGTATAATGTAAAAACACACAAACATGTTGAGTATAATCTGGAACTTGCAAATGATAATGAACAAATATTTAAAGCTTTAAAAGAGTATTATTCAAATCTTACAAAATATAAAGTTCCAATAAACGAGAGAGAATTGTCATTCTCGGAATATTTAGATTTTGTTGATTTCTATTAAATAAGGTCAGCATCAATAGCATATATATATTTGGGAAGGAATATCTATTCCGTTAGAATTCTTGCTTTTAATCTAGTTTGTTTCATGAAGGAAACAAGAAGGTAATTCGTATGAAAAGATATATCATTTTTGGCACTGGATTATACTATAAAAATAGAAAGCCTCTGCTTGACAGATATCTTATTGATGATGATATAGTGCTCTTTTTAGATAATAATCGAAAAATGAGGGAATGTAATAATATTCCTGTATATCCTCCGGAAGAAATAAATAAATTTAATTATGATAGAATTCTTTTAATGAGTAAAAAGAGCTCAGAAATGAAAGAACAGCTATTACAGATTGGAGTTAAAGAGCAATACATATGGACATGGGAAGATTTTTTGTCTGAAGTTAAAGATGAACAAATAGAGGAGATATATAAGAAAGGAAATAAATATAATCGTCGTATTCTGATTCTCTCAACATCTTTGAATTATAATGGAGGTACGATAGCGGCAACATATGCCACAAGGATTCTACAAGAACGAAACATCTACGTTGTACTCGCTGCGGAATCAGGAGACGGGCAGTTTATTTGTGAAATGAATGATACGGGATTAAATTTAATAGTTTACCCGTATTTATCTAAAATGGGAGAAAAGGAAAATAAATTCTTTGAATGGTTCGATGAGGTTATAGTTAATGTATTTCAGATGCTTCCATTTGCTATAGCTATTAGTAAACTCAGACCGGTTTTATGGTGGATACATGAACCGGAATATCTAATAAAAGAGACGATTAGTAAGTATCCTGACATTGCAAAAGCTGATAATATTTGTGATCTAAATATTTATCCGGTAAGTAGAATTGCGAAAATGAATTTTCAAAAATATTTTTCAATTGAAACTAAAAAGGAACTGTTTTATGGGATACCTGATCTGTTTGATGGGTGCTGTTTCTCCGAAAAGAATAAAATTGTTTTTGCAATTATAGGTGGGATTGTAGAGATAAAAGCTCAGGATATATTTCTAAATGCAGCTAAAATAATATCTGACGAGTTTGTAAATGTGGAGTTTTGGATTATCGGCAGAATTGGCAATGATGAATACGCAACAGTAATTCAGAATTGCGCAGATACTCTTGAAAATGTACATATGTTCGGAAATGTTTCGCGGGAAAGACTACATCAATTATTCAGAGATATTGATGTCGTGGTTTGTCCTTCGAGATTGGATTCACTTCCAATTGTTGCTACGGAAGCTATGATGTACGCTAAGCCAGTAATTGTATCATACAATACCGGAACTGTAGATTTTATTGAAAAATATAAAAATGGGTTAGTTTGCCGTGTTGGAGATACGAAGGACTTGGCTGAAAAAATGAAATGGATGATACTAAACAGACATATGCTCTATGAAATGGGAATAAATGCTAGAAGAACATATGAATCATATTTTACACTTGGACAGTTTGGCGACCGATTGGAGTTAGCACTTGATGAAGTTATGGATGATTTTTATAAACGATGATTTGCAGTTATATAAAGGTAAAAACTAATGATTTTAAAAAACTGTGAGTGCGATGAGTTCTTTAATCTTAAAAGCGATAGAATTATGCTGTGGGGAAAGGGACTTGCATTAAAAAACTGTTATAACGAGATTGTTAAAAATGAATTTTACAAACAAATTGCGTATATAATTGATCGAGATACAACAGAAAATGTCAAAATAGAAGACCATTTAATTCCGGTTTATCCAAAAGAAAAACTAAAGGAGGAAAAAAGGTGCACAATATTAATAACCAGCACAAAGTATTTTATTGAAATATATGAAGAATTGCAGGATTTGGAACTTCCGGACTCTGTAGAATGCTATATATTGTCATTTGCACGTATGATTCAGAATAAAGATATTTTAGAATTCGGGAAAAGATTGTTGCAAAACAATAAAAAGCAATTTCTTCCGCATGTGCTGCATACTTTTTGGTTCAGTGGAGACCCTTTACCGGAAGATTATAAAAAATGTTTGGATAGTTGGAAGAAATATTGTCCGAATTACGAAATTAAGATTTGGAATCAAAAAACATATGACTGTAATAAGAGTACGTTCGTAAAAAAAGCTATCGAAACAAAAAAATGGGCATTTGCAACTGATGTG
>AUXO013805887.1_pt1 | contig 10694 bp, 13 predicted proteins | sample 768731 | NCBI WGS metagenome assembly AUXO01 (sample SAMN02715735, study PRJNA202380) | gut metagenome | biome: sheep rumen | host: Ovis aries | place: New Zealand: Palmerston North
TATGTTAAAAGCAAAGAAATCCCTGCGTGATAGTTACGCAGATAAAATCAGGAGTGGCGAGAAAGAATATAAGCCACTTAAAGCAAATAGGAGTTTAAGGGATAGTTATGCAAGCAAAATCAAGGCAGGCGAAAAACAAGTATATAAGTACAAACCAAAGAAGCAAATCAACAAGACTAACGCATATTCTATCTTCACTAAAAACCTTTATAAATGCCATATTACTAATACCTGTAGCAATGTGCATTTGCATCATATCTTTGGTGCAGCTAACAAAGGAAATAGTGAAGAGTATGGATTTTTAGTTCCATTAAGCGCAGAATATCACAATATGTCTGACAAAGGCATACATTATAATAAAAAACTTGAACTAAAGTACAAGCGTATTTGCCAAGATTATTGGCTAGAAAATTATGGTACAAAGGAAGAATTTATAAAAGTATTTGGCAAATGGTGGTAGAGGAAGTAAAGCATGATTATTACAAAGGAATACTACGATGGGGCTAATATTTGCTGTCATAAAATGAAAAACGATATGACATACATCAAAATGGCTGCTAAATCAATGGCAAAAAACAATATTGGCAAAGATGATATATTAGTACCTGCTCCATCCCACCAGGGAAAATCAACCTATACGCTCTTGTTGGCAAAAGAGATTGCAAAACTGACAAATGCTACAGTATGGGACCACTTATACTGCATACCGCACGAACCAATGTATTTGCAAAAGAAGAAAAAAGGCACAGGTGCGGTTAAGATGTATTCTAATGCAACTGTTCCAGCTAAGCAATTATACTTTGTCGATAATTGCCTAGCGAGCGGAAAAACCTTTCTAGAAGCAAAAAAGACGCTCGGAAAAGACCTACTTCCGTTAGTGTATGCAATAGACAGCAGTTGCCATCACGAAATACCTCTAGATATATTTGTTGTATAAGAGAGTGAACTACCCACCACCTAATAGAATTAGAGGAAAAAATAAAGCACTAACTGAGATATTCTCGGTTAGTGCTTTGCTTTATGCGGTTTTGAAACTCTCTAAAGTGTAGTTATTTCTTATGAATTGCTTAGCAACACTCATATACTTATCAACCACACTTCTTTTTAGTTTCATTTCATGGCTTATACCGTCTAAGGTATAGCCTTCTGCCTGTAACAGAAGAGCTTTCGCTCCTTGTTTCACACGCTTGCTCTTGGCACTTTCTGATAGTTCTTCAAGACATAATTCTATGTCAGATTTTACTACATCGTCCTCAACGCAAGTAGTCTTGCCAGAAAGATTATCTAAGTAGGCACATTCCTTTCTTTTTAGGATTTTCTTTGCCTCCCTATGAATATCTCTTCTAGCAATAGTCACAAAATATGTTGAAAAATCAACATTTTGTGTTTCATCAAAGCCTCTTATTGCTTTAACGAAAGAGAGCCTACAAACAGACTCAAATTCCTCTACATAAATCGAACTAATCTTGTATGTCTTATAAACGCTAAAGTTAGCCATTCTCTTTATGAGAGGAACGGTTTCGGCAAAAAGCCTTTCCACTTCTTTTTCCGTCATAAAACACCTCCTAACGAAAAAGAGAGCAAACATTTGCTCTACCAATAACTACATATATATATAAGTTCAAAATCGTAACATATTCTTATTATGAGTTTTTTCAACTTATATAAGAAAGACATTATAGTAGCAATTTGCTTTTTCAAAACACGAAAGGAGGAGTGTATGAAAGATTTTATAAAGTTCTTTAAAGAAGAACTAAACGGAATGGCGATTCTAAGAAACATTTCTAATTTTATTTGCGGATTCAAATATGGAACTGCAATGAGAATTAAGGAAATAAAAAAGGGATTAGCCTACACAGATGGTAGAGCCATCTACATCAACCTTGCAAACAGATTTATTGATGAAAGCAAGGATGATGAGGAGAGGTTGCTTATCCTAAACGGCCTCGTTGCACATGAGGCAGGGCATGTAAGATATACAGACTTCGTTGCTCTTGGTAATATGTGCAGAACCCTTCTAGAAGAAGGAGAGTTTTATGAAAAACCAAAGCTCCTTAGTGGGGATAGAGTAAACCTTCAAAAACTCAACAAATTAATGAAGGAGTCAAAGTATGCTCGTATAGCTGTAAAAAACCTATCGAGTGAGCTAGACAACATCATTGATGATGAGTGGATGGAAGGTAAGGTCAAAGCACATTTTACAGGAGACGCAAAGAAAGCTGTTGAATTGTGCAGAACAAAACTTAAAAAAACAGATAAAGAACTAGAAATTGAGAGACTTATGGATATACATATCTCTCCAATTCAAAAAGTTAAAAGTATCTGTTTTGAAATCGTCAGATGTGACTCTGACGGACATCTTTTTGATACAGAATTTAATGAGTTTGCAGACGATATAAGGCCATATTTAGAAGAAGCAGTTAAGACAGATGACTCATCTGTGAGACAGCAACTAATTAACGGCATTATAGTCCATGCATTTCCGCTCATTGGGGATGCTCTAAATCAAAAAGATGAAGGAAAGTCGGATTCTGAAAGCGATTCAAGCTCCAAAAGCGACTCAAACCCTAAAAGCGAGCCAAGCTCTGAAAACGAGCCGGATGATAAAAATTCTTCAGAAAATGAGGATTCTTCACAAGCAGAAGAAACAACCACAGGAGGTGAAGAAGAATTATCAGAAGAAGAACAAGAGAGACTTGAAAAAATGACAAGTGATTCGGCAAAAAGAAGAGAAGAAATATCAGAAGACGAAAATAGTCTTTACAATATAGAATCTCTTCGTAAAGAAGCCGAGGAAATGTCAAAACCTCTAGACTTGAAGGAAGAGGTAGGCGCACTTAGAGAGGCTAAAGAGGCGAGTAAACTCAAAAAAGAGATTTTAAAAGAAATCTCAAAAGTAAAAATGGATGAAATCCATAAAGATTGCATCATAAAAGTCAATACAGACAATTTTGCAGAACTAAACGAAATATATGGTGAAGGCGGGGTTGATGCAAAAGGTATTATTAGAGCTCAGAAAAAGAGTATAAATAATATCAAGAAAAACCTATCACCATTGTTTCGAGAAGAAGATTGTCTAGAAGAAGGTATCTTTTTTGGCGACTCAATCTGTCGTTCAAAGATAAGTTCACAAGACGGGAAGATGATGCAGAAAGAAGAGTTGCCCTCGGAAGAGCGAAAACTTGCGGTAGCTATACTTGCCGACCAATCGGGAAGCATGGCTCAATATGCAAGGGAAAATTACTTGCAAAAAGCCTGCATAACAATGTATGAGGCCTGCAAGGGATTGAATATCCCTCTTGCAATATGGGGACATGGTGTAGCCTATGATAATGGCGAGAACCATCTAAATGTGTTCTGTGAGTTCGATAAAACTACAAAGCAGGACATTGAAAGGCTCACATACCTAAGATCGTATTGTTATGACAACAGAGATGGTCTGCCGATCAAATTACTTGGTGAACATCTCTCAAAAAGAAGAGAGGAAAATAAATTGCTCATTATTCTCTCGGACGGAGAACCACGTGACTCTACAAGTATAGACACAAGTGGAAATTCACTTCCCTTTTATTATGGGGAAGATGCGAAAGTAAAAGCCGATATTCGGCATCAACTTTCTTACTTGAAAAGAAAGGGTGTGAACACATTTGTGGGAGCAATAGGTGATGATAAAGAAGCCATAAAAGACATATACGGACTCCAAAGATATATGAATATAACAGATATGTCACAAATGGCTAAAACACTATCAAGACTATTGCAAAGGTACTTACAGTAATGTTTCCCCCTATCGAAAGATAGGGGGAATAGTTTTATCGAAAGGAAGGGTAGAATGATACTAATTTCATTATTGTTCGCACTTATGGGTGCGCTTGTGTGCTTTATAGCAACATCTAGCATTGTGCAAAGAAGGAGAATGTCTTATGCACTAAGTGTTGCAGGAACTACAAGCCTGTGCTTGGGAAGCCTATATTTCCTAATAGCTTTAGTAGGGATACTTAGCTATTTGTAAGAACTGTAAAGAAAAGAGTAGCGCAGAGCTACTCTTTTTTTTGATGAGAAAATCGGTGCTGAACACCCTTTATACGAAAATTAGAGCGATTGACTTATCCAATGCTGAATGAATGTCGTTATTCTTAAAATCTTCATAAGCCTTCTTTGATAACATTTCTATTTCATCCATAGTTAATTCTTCCTCTTTAAGCGAATACTCCGTCACAATCTTATACTTATCATAACCATAATTACCATTAATGATTTTCGATAGTACGAGAGAGGCTTTTTGATAAACCACATATAAATAATCGCCCATCTTATCAGAGTCTTCTTTAAATTTTTCAACCATACTTATGCCAAAATTCAATAAAATCTCGGCTTTAGAAAACAAATCTTTATCATGAATAAGATTGGTTACTTCTTCGTCTATCTTTGTTAATTCCTCATAAAATTCGGTAAATTCTACAGTATTTAAAATATCATAAGAAGACTGGTGATCTAAATCCTTAATAATATCATCTATACTATTCTTTCTTTGTTTCATTGCTTGTTTTGCGTTAATGATTATTGCCATTTCTTTTCTCCTTTTATATATATTATAGCCCATTTGCGCCTCAAAATTAGATATTTAACAATAAAAAACTTATATAAATAAGATTTATAGACAGTTCATTTGAACAATAGAAAGGAGGATAAATATGGTGGATTTTAATATCTACGATGTAGCAAGCGTAAACTCGCTACAAAAAATCAATAAAAATGTAGGTATTGGAAGAACAGCCTACATTTGTCCGTTCTGCGGTGATAAGAAAGGTAGATTTACCGTTTCAAAAGACGCAGGACACGGAAATGTTTATAAATGTTTCCATTGTGACGCATCAGGAGGAATGATTTCACTTCATAAAAAGCTGAATAATATTTCTACTGGTTCAGATGCTGCAAAAGACATTATAAAAAAATTGCCTTTTGTAACAAAAAGAGAGTGCGTCAGTGTGCCAAAAAAAATCATGGCACAAAAGGAAAAGCCAGCTTCTTATAAGACAAAAGTTTACTTCGAAATGTTAAAGCTCTTAACACTAGAAGATAAACATAAAGAAGACTTGAAAAGAAGAGGGTTAAATGACGAACAGATAAAGAAATATCTGTTTCGTTCCACTCCAAAGTCAGGCATTGATATTGCAAGAAAACTGCAAAAGAAAGGTTATGACTTAGAGGGTGTTGCGGGCTTCTATATAAACAAAAGAGGCCTTTGGGATATGAATATACAAGAAGGATATTTTTGTCCCGTATATGATTATCTAAACAAAACCCTCGTGGGTTTACAGATAAGGCTAGATAAGCCAAAGGATAAAAGGAAGTATATCTGGTTTTCCTCAACTAATAGGAAAAAGGGTTGTTCTTCTCACAGTCCAGTAACTTATCTAGAGGGCAGAAGCAACATAGTAATTGTGACAGAAGGAATACTTAAAGCCACAATAACCTACGAGTTTCTAGGTGGAGCCTTCACCGTTATCGGTGTTGCTGGAGTAAACTCCCTTGGAGGTCTAAAACCATATCTGAATTGCTTAAAAGGACAAGTTATTCTTGAGGCATATGATATGGATAAATATCCCCCAATAGATGCCACAGAAAAAGAGTTAGAAAAGACAGAAATCATTAAAAAGGCTGTTGAGAAGTTGAAAAACACACTTCCTAAAGAGTGTAGCTTTAGCTCTTTGAAGTGGAATCTAAAAAACGGAGTATGGGATAGACAAAACAAGGGTATTGACGATTTATTCAATGCTCAAAACGAAAGGGAGATGTTTTTAATAAAACAATCGCTTGCAGAAAGGAGGTAGCAAGGCATGAAGGAAGATAATATGATTATCATTCCATTAAGAATACTGAGCGCAGACGAAAATTTCGTCTGTATGCTCGGTAAATCTATAAGTGACGGTTGTTCGCTTATGGTAATGGGAAATCTTCCTATAAACTTTATCGGATGCCCTCTTAGAGTTTTTGGCAAATATACCGACTCTGGGAAAAAAGGGGGTAAAAAATTCAATGCAACTAGTTGGCAAATTTCCAAGCCCAAAAATAAAAGAACATTGCAAAAAATGACAAATGCAATGGGTATGAATTTATCGTGCGAGGAAGTTATCGCTCTCTTTGATAGGTATGGCGAAAAGACGCTAGATGTATTGAATGAAGGAAGATATAGTGAATTATTAGAAGTAATTCCAACTGTGACAGAAGATGAGTTAAAAAATATTCAAAGAATATTAAAAAACACGTTTCTTGAACAGAACGTAACTCTTTTATTAAATCACTACAGACTGCCTCCGTATTATTCAAGCCAAGTAAAGAAACATTACGGCGACAGAATAGACGAGGTAGAAAAAAACCCTTATTTGCTTTGCAATATAAGGGGTATCGAATTTCCTCTCTTGGATGAAAAAGTTAGGGCCGTGCGGGCATCTAACTATAACGAGAGGGATTTAGGCAGAGTCGCTGCTGGTATTCTCTACGCAGTAGACACCTTGCAATTAGGTGGCGATGTGTGTTTTAAACCTGACGCTTTATTAAAGCAAACGGTACAAACACTAGGACTCATGCCATCAGTCTGTGAAGTTTATATAGATATGGCAATAAGACAAGGCTTCTTGTCTAAATATAATGGCTACATCTATTTGGGCGAAACAGAAGAGACAGAAAGAGCGCTGGCCTTAAATGTTTTCGACATTATCCACTCGCCCGTCCCAAAAGCGAGAGATGAAAAAATCGAAAGCGCAATAAAAAAGGCAGAAGCAGATAGTGGCTTAACACTGGGAGAAAAACAGCTAGAAGCGATAGAAAAAGCGCATAAAAATGCAATTTCTATCATCACAGGTGGTCCCGGCTGTGGAAAAACTACCTGCATAAATCAGCTAATAAAATCTTTCCAAGAACTAAAGCCTGACATAAAAATCCTTGCTGCAGCACCTACAGGTAGAGCAGCAAGACGACTTGCAGAAGCCACAGGGCTTGAAGCAAAAACCCTCCATTCCGTTCTTAAGATACCAAAAGACGGAAAGCACCCTAGAGTAAAAGAACTCGATGCTGACCTTATTATTGTAGATGAGTTCAGTATGTGTGACCTTTACTTGTCAGATGCTTTCTTTTCTAGAGTAAAAATAGGAACAACAAGGATAGTTATGGTAGGAGATATAGATCAACTACCATCAGTTGATTGTGGAAATGTATTTGCAGACTTGATTAAAAGCCACGCAATACCTACCACAGTTCTTGATACAACATACCGTCAAGCAAACGACAGTATGATTAAAAAGAACGCAAAAAAAATCAATAAGGGAAAGCTTCCGCTCGAAGAGGGAAAAGACTTCAAGTTGGCAGGAGTAGGACAAGACATAGTAGATGCAACACTTCGCTGTGTGAAGTTTGCGTTAAAAAGTTACAAACCTGACGATATAATGGTACTTTCACCATTTAGAAAGTCAAAGTTTGGAGCAAATGCTATGAATGCTTGCCTACAAAAAAACCTAAACCCTCACAGTCCAGAAAAGAATGAATATTTTTATGGAAAGACTGTATTTAGAGAAGGCGATAGGGTAATGCAATTAGTAAATGATGGTGATAGAGATGTTTACAATGGAGACATAGGTTATATAACCGAAGTCGTCACAAAAACACACGGAGAACAAAAGAAAGGTATCGAAGTAAAATTTGAGACTGGAAATGTACAATTCTATACAGCATCAATGATAAACGAACTTCAACTTGCATACGCCCTAACAATACATAAATCGCAGGGTAGTGAATTTCCATGTGTAATAGTAATGTTCGGCGAGCAATACAAGTCGTATAGGCAAAAAAGTTTGCTCTACACAGCAATTACTAGAGCAAAAAAAGAGGTGATACTAGTAAGCGATAGTAAAAGCATTGCTTATGCCTCAACCTCACAATCGCCATTAGAAGCGAAAGGGAGAAATAGTTTCTTAGCTGCAAGGCTAAACATAAGGGAATTGCGAAGAAAAAGAGAACAAGAAAAACTCAAGAAACCTCCAAAAGAGGACGAGCCAAAAAAGAAAAGTTCTCAGATAGAAGGGCAATTATCCTTAAATTTAGAGAGTGCGTAAGCACTCTCTTTTTTATATGTATTTATTTTCAACTTATATAAAAAAGTAGTGTTGGAGTGAATTAAATTTCACAAGTTGGTACGAAAGGAGGCAGTTTATGTGCAGTGTACCTATTGTATCAAAAGGGTTGCTTATCCATTTAAGAAAAGAATATCCAAAGGGTACTTTGGTAAAACTTGTAAAAATGGAAAGTGAGCCCCAGCCACTCAAAGAGGGTGCGCTTGGAGTTGTAGAGTCTGTCGATGACATCGGAACACTACATGTGCGATGGAATGACGGACGCCAATTAGGTTTGGTCTATGGAATAGACCAATACCTCAAACAGAAAGGAGGTAGCCAATGAGCGCAGGCGAGATTTGGTTAGGAGAATTAAAGGAAATGCTTTTTAATGCGAATACAGAAAAGGATTATTATAGCATCCAGCATTGTATAAGCGTTACGGAAAAAGCATTAGAGAAGCAAAAAGTAGAAAAAGAAATACAGTCTATGCTTCTCGAAACGGCATAAAGGGGGTGAACCATATGCCAGATAAGATATATCTAATGTCTGATGCAGAAATCAAGGCATTAGAAATATTAACGGGAGAGAAGATAAAACTTAATCCCGACATTCTCAAACTAATGGGTAGGGAGAGAAAAGAATAAACTTTAGCACCACTTATATGAGTGGTGCTTTTTTTCAACTTATATAAATAAGACATTATTAAAAAACCCCTGCACGAGTGCAGAGGGTTAGTAAGGAGGAAAAATAAATGGCTAAGAATAAAAAATTAGTCTTCCTTGGCAAAACCTACCGAAACAAAAGGCAGGTATTTAGACAAGGAAGGAATTTTGGAGAGATAATTCTCTCCGTTTGGGAAGGTTCGGAGGTAGATAAAGAATACCACGAGCCTTATTGTTCCGAAGCAATGAAAGAGGCGAGAGCTTTCGAATTGTTCTTCGGAATAAGCTACCCTAAAAGGGTAGTTGAGCGAGAAATGTTTCTTGCTAATTTCAAATAACCCAGACACGCCCCTCGAAAGAGGGGCTAATTTTTTTATTCTACAAAAAAAATCAACTTATATAAATATGTCATTATTAAGAAACCCTTGCACAAGTGCAAAGAGGGTTAGTAAGGAGGTTATTATGGCAAGGACATTAGAAGACCTTGAGAGAGAGTACGCAAACAAGGAAGAGGATGAAAGATACCTCCACTTGCAAGCTGTTCTCGGCACAGAAGAAGAAGGAGCCAAGGCTTATGATGAAGAAGGTAACTTCCATTGCATCGGATGGTTCGATTGTCAGTTTTGTCCTGCGTTCAACCCTAGTCACTGTATATAACACTAAGGAGGTGTTGTTTATGAAAGAAAAATTCCTAGACAAGATTATTGATGTTTGGGACGACTTCGTTGATTTCAACGAGGGAATGGCTGAGTGCTTTACAGGAGCATATCTTTTAATGCTTATGTACGGCACTGTCCTGACAGTAATATTAATATTGCTGTATGAATTTGTTATAAAGTAGAAATTACAAAGGAGGTAATAATATGAAAATAGTTATTAACAAATGTTTCGGAGGATATGGACTCTCCAAGGAAGCCTATGAATATATGGGCTTAGACTGGGATGACTACGGCTACGAATTTGACGATGACCGTACAAATCCTAAGTTGGTCGAGTGCGTAGAAGCACTCGGGGAGAAAGCCAGTGGGGATTTTGCTTCTCTAACAGTCGTAGAAATTCCCGACGATGTTGAGTGGTTCATAGACGAATACGATGGTATTGAGTCTATCCACGAAAAGCATCGAGTTTGGGCTTAATCTCTTTCAAAGGGCTGTGAGAACAGTCGCCGTATAACTCGGAACAGATAGGTGACAGAACCTATCTAGCCGAAGAAAAGTAGGCTATTGACAAAGCATTTTGCGCTCCTTATGGGGCGCTTTTTTTTAGATACTTAACTCAAGAGCATTGTAGAGGGCAAAGGCTCTCTTTTTTTTTGTAACTTCGCACTACACTTATATAAATAATATAGGAATTTAGATTTCGAAAACACTTAAAGGGAGAAATATTTGTGAACTTAATCTTAACAGAAAAACCATCTGTCGCAATGCAATTTGCAAAAGCACTAAAGCTAAAGACAACAAGACATGATGGATATGTAGAAAGTCAAAATACAATAATTACTTGGTGTGTAGGACACTTAATCGCTATGTCTTATCCCGAAGAGTACGATGCTAATATGAAGAAATGGTCGCTTGATACATTACCTTTCATACCAGATACATACAAATATGAAACTATTAAAGCAGTAAGTAAGCAATTTAAGGTAGTAAAATCCTTATTTGAGAGGGCAGATGTGGACACTATATATGCCTGTACGGACTCTGCGAGAGAAGGAGAATATATTTTCCGACTGGTGCTTCAACAATGTAATCAAAGCAAAGTGAAGAAAAAGAAAATACTCCGAGTATGGATAGACTCTCAGACTGATGATGAGGTAAAAAGAGGACTTAAAGAAGCAAAACCTTTGTCTTTTTATGATAACTTATCAAGTAGTGCATATTGCAGAGCAAAAGAGGACTATTTAATAGGCATTAACTTTTCT
>AUXO018195902.1_pt1 | contig 10693 bp, 10 predicted proteins | sample 768731 | NCBI WGS metagenome assembly AUXO01 (sample SAMN02715735, study PRJNA202380) | gut metagenome | biome: sheep rumen | host: Ovis aries | place: New Zealand: Palmerston North
CGAGCACAACCTTGATGTGATCAAGGTGGCCGATCATGTCATTGATCTCGGGCCTGAGGGCGGCGACGGCGGCGGGACGCTTGTTTTTGCCGGAACGCCCGAAGACTGTGCCAATTGCTCTGAAAGCTATACCGGCGAATATCTCAAGCCGCTCCTGGAAAGAGGAAAGACTGCGACAACGGAGTAAGGAAATGGATCAGGAAAACGAACTGATAGAGCTCGCGGGCAATGTTGATTCCGTCATCTATAAAAACGAAGAAAATGGATATACCGTGCTCAGACTTGTCGATTCCAACGGCGAGCTCGTTACGGTCGTCGGCTGCTTTCCCTATGCCGCTGCCGGTGAATCGATGATCATATCCGGTACGTGGACGACGCACAGCGTACACGGCAGGCAGTTCAAAGCCGAGTACGCGCAGCGTATGCTGCCGTCTTCCGCGCCCGCTATTTATGATTATCTGGCCGGAGGCGCCGTACGCGGGATCGGACCGGCAACAGCACTGCTCCTGGTCAACCGCTTTGGAGACAAAACGCTTGAAATCCTGGAAAGCTCACCGGAGAAGATCGCGCAGATCAAGGGAATCAGCCCGCAAAAAGCCGCTCTGTTTTCCGAAACATTTCGGCGGCAAAGCGGCATGCGCAGATTGATGGAGTTTATCTGCTCCTTCGGCCTGCGGCCGGTGTTGGCGATCCGGCTGTATCGGTATTATGGAGACAGCGCAATGTTGATCGTGCGGGAGAATCCCTATCTGCTCGCCGCGCCGCATATCGGCGGGACCTTTGCCGAAGCGGACGACATGGCGCTTGAACTTGGCGTTGAGCTGAAAAGCTCGAACCGGATCGCTGCCGCGGTCATTTTTGAACTGGAATACAACGCCGGGGGAGGGCATTGCTTTATTCCCCGGGAAAAGCTGGCCGAGGTCACAGCTCAGCTGATCGGCGTCGAGCCGGAGAACATCGACGATGTGATCGAGGAAATGCTTTCGGATGGACGCATTATCTTTGAACAGATCGCTGGCTGCAACGCATGCTATCTGCCGAAGCTCTATGAGGCGGAGCGCTTTACCGCCGAGCGGATCGCTGCCATGTCAAAGGAAACCTATGCTTCGCGGGTAGATTTTTCTTCGCTCATCACGGCGCTGGAAAAAAAGCAGGGGATCACATACGCGCCGCTTCAGAGGCAGACGCTTCAATACGCACTCGAAAACCAGATCGTTGTGATCACGGGAGGCCCGGGAACCGGAAAAACGACCACGATCCGCGCGATCCTGGCGCTGTTTGAAAAGCTTGGATTGAAGACGCTTCTTGCCGCGCCCACGGGGCGTGCCGCCAAACGCATGACAGAGCTCACAGGATGCGAAGCTGCTACGATACACCGTCTCCTCGGCGCCAGATTTGCAGAGGATGAAGAGAGCGTGGTCTTCGGTAAAAACGCCGGAGACCTGCTGGAGTGCGAGGCCGTTATCCTTGATGAGTGCTCCATGGTAGACATTTCTCTTATGAGCGCCCTGCTCGAGGCGATGCCGGCCGACGCCAGACTTGTTCTCGTCGGCGACGCGGATCAGCTTCCTTCAGTCGGACCCGGCGACGTTTTCTCTGCGATCATCCGAAGTGAAACCGTCCCGGTCATTCGTCTGACGGATATTTTCCGCCAAAACCGCAACAGCCGCATCGTGCGAAACGCACATATGATCAATCGCGGCGAGCATCCGGATCTGTCTGAGAATGCAGGCGATTTCTTCCGGCTCAAACGCCTTCAGGCAGCAAGCACGGTCGATACGATTACGGAGCTTTGCGCCAGAAGACTGCCGCAAAATATGAATATTCCAAGCACGGAGATCCAGGTGCTCTCACCGACCAGAAAAGGTGAACTGGGGACCATCAATCTCAACAAGCATCTGCAGGAGGCGCTCAATCCCGCCGCAAAAGACAAAAAGGAAAAATTGTTTGGCAACGCAGTCTTCCGGGAAGGAGACCGCGTCATGCAGATCCGCAATAATTACGACATCATTTGGAGATCCGCAGATAATTCCGCAGCGGGCAGCGGGATCTACAACGGAGACATCGGCGTTATCCGCTCGATCGACCCGGAACAGGAGACCTTGACTGTCAACTTTGACGGAAAGCTCGCGGTTTACACATTTGATTTGCTTCTTGAACTCGAGCACGCCTGGGCGATGACGGTACACAAATCCCAGGGCAGCGAATTTCGGGCAGTGATCCTGGCTCTTTGCTCCACCTCTCAAATGTTGATGTCGCGGGATATCCTGTATACGGCTGTCACGCGGGCAAAAGAACTGCTTATCCTTGTCGGCGATGAACAAATCGCGTTTACGATGATCGACAATGTCCGCCAGTCAAGAAGATACAATGCGCTTCGCCTGCGGATACGGAAGATGAGCGGCATCCAGGGGGCGTGAGGATGGATCTGCAAAAGATCTGCGATACGCTTTGCGAGCGTTTTCCGGAATGGGAAAAAAGAATAGCGCTTCTTGAATTTCGTGAAAAAGAAGGCCGCGGGATCGCAGATAATGACGGGCGCTGCATCTATTACAGCGAACGGCTTATGAACTACCTGACGGAAGAGAATCAAAGCTTTTACCTTGCACAGCAGTTGATACATCTGCAGCTCAACCACACCGAGCGCGGCAAAGGCCGAGATGCGCGGGTGTGGAAACGTGCGAGCGACGCGGTCGTCAACGCGATGCTTCGCGCAGAGGGCTTTGACCTCCCGGAGAACGCGATCATGATCCCGGATGCGCAGGAAAAAAGCGCGGAGGAGATCTATGGGATTCTCTTTGAAGAACAGGAAAATTCTCCCGAAATCGAGGCCGGCACCGGAGAAAAGGTGATCATGCCTGACCCCAAAAGCAAGCAGGCGGGAAAAGAAGCAGAAGCGCGCCCCCGTGAGATCGAGGATCCGGGGCTTGCCGCGGTCGTGTCCGGGCTTGCCGAAATGCTCGAGCCGAGCATGCAGACGGATTATGACTGGTTCCCGGGCACAACGATCCGCGACGGCGTCATTCGGCACGAATTCCGCGCCTATCCGGTTTCATATGCCGAGATCCTGCTGGATACAAGCGCATCGGTAGACGCGGACCTTCTGCGCGCTTTCGTACGCGGCGTAAAGGGGTTGATGCGGCAGGACGCCGTCGTTCGTGTCGGATGCTTTGATACGCGCTTTTATGGTTTCCAGGATATCAACAGCGAACAGGATATACAGAACCTGCAATTGAGCGGCGCCGGAGGAACGGATTTCCACGCTGCGATCCACGCGTTTACCGGCGACGCGGAAAACCGCATCATCTTCACGGACGGATATGCGGAAATGCCGGAGGAACGGTGCGATGCGATCTGGGTCGTATATGGCAACGCCGTGATCCACCCGGTGGGCGGACGCGTTTTATATGTCCGACCAACAGAGGAGAAAGAAAAACATGAGATCGATTTTCTTATCACATGAACAGGTCTTCGACAAGCCGCTCCCGCTTTTCAAAACGGTGGGGAACGCGGCTCCGGCGTCAGATCTGGCGCTGCTGACGGCGCAGGACGACGGCTTTCTTTTCGAGCCTGGCGGCGGGATCAACTATTATCTTGCGGACGGCAGTGTTGATCGCTTTGGACGTGACGATGCCTGCTCTGTCTGCGCGGTACGTCCGGCTCTGCTGCTGGAGGAAGGTGAAGAGAAGCACTTGCACGGTATTCGCGAGGAAGGAAATGTCGTGACAGCCTCTTTTGGCTCATATCCTGCCGGATTGCTGGATTCGAGCCTGCGCGAGCTTGCCGCGCGTGAGTATGATCGCGGGACGCTTGCGGAGACGGGTGAATTCTTTCGCGCGCTTTCCGATACGACGCCGATCTACCAGCTCGGCGGAAAAAGGATCATACGCCTTGAATTGAAACAATGCGGCGCGGGCGGGTATGTTCAGCTCCGGGACGGAACAGCCGTCACGGAGGGTGACGCCGTTTTTCTCGAATTTCGTCCTGTAAGATGGCTGTATGACCGCTCACGCGGCCTTCTTGTCTGCTGTCAGGCTCTGTTTGGCGGCATGAACCGCGACCGCGCGGCAGCTTATCTGCAGGAGGAGTTTCTTTCGGATCTGGCCGAAAGCGCACTTGCGCCCGTTTCGGCCGATGCGGCTTATCGCATCGCTTCCCACGATGAGCTCAGCCTGATCCGCGCGTATGTTGAGGCGGATATCCCGGTTTTCCTGCATGGGCTTTCCGGCGACGGGAAAAGTGACCGTGTTCGCCAAATCGATCCGCAGGCGCTGGATATCGAGCTTGTAAACGAGAATCCCGAGACGATCAACGGCCGCGCCGTATATAACGAGGCGCGCGACGAGATCGTCGACATCAAACCGGTTTGGCTCGTTAAGCTTGAGCGTCTCTGCGAAGACGGCGAGCTGCATATCCTGTTTTTCGACGAGCTGACAAATGCCACAAAACAAACTCAATCTGTCATTTTCAAGATCGTTCTGGAGCGATTTGTCAACAACCGCTGGGCGCTGCCGAAAAACGCGCGTATCGTCGCGGCGGGCAATGACCGCAGCGAGTCAAGCGCTGCACACGATCTGGCAGAGCCTCTGTTTGGCCGCTTTGCCCATATCTACATCCGCACAACGGTCGAGAACTGGATGCCATGGGCTGTGCGCAAAGCTATTAATCCCTTCGTGATGGAGTTCCTCGCCAATAACGATCTGTATCTTCGTACACCGTTTACCGGCACGGAGGGAAATGCCGATCCGCGCCGCTGGGAGATGGTATCCAAAGCGCTTGACAGCTCCGGAAATGACTTTTCTCTCCTTGCACCGATCGTCGGACGCGACGCGGCGGACGCCTTCACACGCTTCTTTGCTGCACGGCAGGAGATTACGGCGCTCGGTGAGTATACAGATGAAGAACTCTCCCGACTCAGTGTATCAAGAAAGTATCAGCTTGCTCAGCAGTGCCTCATTCTTTCCGGCTCAAGAAAAGAAGAAGGCAGAAAACTGGTAGAACGCCTCGGCAAAGAATATCTGGCATGGTACGATTATATCCTTTCGCGCCGCGAATCTTCTTTCACTTCGCAAAAGGGTAACCGATAAATGATTTGATGGAGGAAAAGCAACATGATCTGGATCACGGAAGAGAATTATGAAGAGCAGATGCACAAGAAAGTCGAGCCGTATGTCTATAAAAGAATGGAATCAGGCTTCTTTGAGCGTGAAAAAGGCAAAAAGCTATACTATGAGCACTGCCAGGCAGATGAGCCCAAGGGCGTGATTGTCATCAGCCACGGCTTTACGGAGTCTGTGCGCAAATTCACGGAATCAGCCTATTACATGCTGCAAAACGGATACGATGTGTGGGGGTTGGATCACCGCGGACACGGGCGGTCCTATCGGAACAACAAAAACCCCTACGTTGTTCATGTAGAGCGCTTTTCCAATTATGTAGAGGATCTGCGCTATCTGACGGAGAACATGGTAAAGCCAGCCTCCGGAGATCTTCCGATCTATCTCTACTGTCATTCCATGGGTGGCTGCATCGGCGCCTGGACGATCGAAGCGTATCCGCATCTGTTCAAGAAGGCTGTGCTGTCCTCTCCGATGCTCGGACTGAGCTTTGGCAAGATCCCCGTGCCCGTGGTATATGCCGCGGCCAGCCTGAAGGGGATAGGAGAAAAGAAAAAGAACGCGCTCAAGACGGTCGAGTCCTTCCCGAAGGAGCCGAACTTTGAAAACAGCTGCGATTCCTCTGAGGTCAGATACCACTATTACTTTAAAAAGCGGCTCTCTGACACGGCACTTCAGACGACCGACCCCTCGATTAACTGGGGAAAACAGTCGGTCAGAGCCTGTGCGCGCGTTACGTCGCTTTTCTGGACCGCAAAGATCAAGATCCCGGTCCTGCTGATCCAGGCCGGAAACGATACGGTCGTAAAGAACGCCTCTCAGGATTTGTTCGCTTCTCGTGTGAAAAATTGCGAATTGTACCGTGTACCGGACATGAAACACGAGCTGTATATGACGGATTCATATGTGCTGATTCCGTACTGGGAAAAGATCTTTTCCTTCCTCAAATAAAGTTCCTCTCTTCCTGCGCGGGCTGTGTTGATGAACAGGCAGATTGGTGATATAATCCTTTTGATCCAAGCTGCTCCGCCTTGACAGGATCATGGCGTGTGAGTAAAATATACGAGCCGACGGAGGGAAGAAGAGATGACGCTGCGCGATTTCTTCGAATATGCGCTCGAGCTGCTGTTCCCTCCTCGCTGCCCTTTTTGCCGGACGCTTCTGCGGGAGCATGAAAAGGATCTGTGCCGAAAATGCGCCGGCTCGCTGCCTATCGTGCCGGAAAGCGCAGAGAGCCAGAGCTTTCGCCATATCGAGCGGTGCATCTCTCCTCTTTACTATACCGGCAAGGTCCGAGAGTCTCTTTTGCGGTATAAGTTCGGCGGACTTCGCATATATGCCAGGACATATGCCGCGCTGATGGCGGAAAGGCTTGAGCATCGCGGGCTTGCTTTTGATGTGATCACCTGGGTCCCGCTCAGTGCAAAGCGTCTGCGCACACGCGGATACGACCAGGCGCGCCTCCTTGCCGAGGAGATCGCAAAACGCTTTGGTATCCCGTGCGAGCGGCTGCTGATCAAGACGACAGACACACCGGCGCAATCTGGAACACATTCGCGCAGGGAAAGAGTAACAAATGTAAAAGGCGTTTACCGTCCAGCCGCGCTGCCGATGATCCGAGGCAAAACAATCCTGCTCGTCGACGATATTGTCACAACAGGCTCGACACTCGACGAATGCGCGCGTGTGCTGAGACAATCCGGCGCAAAGAGCGTTTCAGCCGTTACGGTTGCCCGAGGCGCAAATTAAAAACGAAATTTAGTACAGGCTCCATATCTACTATGAGGTGATAAAGTATGGTCATATTCGAGAAAGACATAGCGATCGACATGGGTACGTCCTCCACACTCGTGTTTGAGCAGGGAAAAGGCGTCGTTCTGCGCGAGCCTACGGTTGTGGCGGTCGACAAGTTTTCCGGCAAGATCCTGAAGGTCGGCCAGGACGCCCAAAAGATGCTTGGCCGTACGCCGGCGAATATCGTGGCGATCCATCCGGTCAGCGCCGGCGTGATCTCGGATTACGAAATGAGCGCGCAGATGCTGCGCGAGCTGATCGGCCGTATCACCTCTTTCAGCTTCTTTAAGCCCTGCGTTCTTGCCTGTGTACCAAGCAGCATTTCTGGCGTGGAAGAGCGAGCGGTCATTGATTCGGCCATCGAGGCCGGTGCCAGAAAGGTCTATCTCCTGGAGACGGCCGTTGCGACAGCGCTCGGAGCCGGCATAGACATCTCCAAGCCGGACGGCCATATGATCATTGACATCGGCGGCGGAACGACCGAGGTCGCCGTCGTCTCCGTCGGCGGCGTGGTAGAGTGCGAGTCGATCAAAACTGCCGGCAGCAGCTTTGACGAAGCGATCGTCAAATATGTGCGCCGCAAGCATAATTTGCTGATCGGACTTGGCACGGCTGAAGAGATCAAACGTAGCATCGGCTGCGTGATCCAGCGCCCGGACGTCGGCGTGGAGGAGGTAAAGGGAAGAAGCCTGACCAACGGTCTTCCCAAGACCGTTTCGATCACCTCGTCCGATCTGATCGAAGCTTTTGTAGAGCCGATGAACCGCATCCTCGAAGCTGTGCACAACGTCCTTGAGCGGACGCCGCCCCAGCTTGTCGGCGATCTCGACAGGAACGGTATCGTGATGTCCGGCGGCGGCAGCCTTATTTATGGCATCGACCGGCTGATCGAGCGCAGCACCGGCATCCGCACCGTCGTGGTGGACGATCCTGTTTCCTGTGCCGCATACGGCGCCGGAAAGATGCTCAAGCACCTGGAGGATATGCAGGACGGCATGATGAACTTCTATCGCAAACGTCAGCTCAAGGGCTGAGAAAGGGAGCAGAGAACGATGGGCCTTTCCGATCTTTTCAAAAAAAGCGGCGCGGCGCCAAAGTGCTCCGCTGTTATAGTCGCTGCGGGCAGTTCCACCCGGATGGGGAGCGATAAGCTCTCGGCCGAGTTGGGCGGCATGCCTGTCCTGGCGCGGACGCTTCAAGTGTTCGACCACTCGGAATACGTCAGCGAGATCGTTGTTGTCACACGCATGGACCGGGTTTCCGAGATCGCCGATCTCTGCGCCAAATACGCGTTTGGCAAAGTATCCAAGGTCGTTGCGGGCGGCAAAACAAGAATGGAGTCTTCCCTGATCGGCGTTTCTGCCGTAAAAGGAAGCGCAAGGCTGATCGCCATTCACGACGCGGCCCGCCCTCTCGTCACCGAAGCCATCATCAAACGCACGGTATGCGCTGCGGCACAGTATATGGCGGCCGTCCCGGTCATTCCGAGCACTGATACGCTCAAGGTAGTCAACGAAAAGGATCGCATCGTCGGAACGATAGACCGGGGATCGACCTTCCGCGTCCAGACGCCTCAGGTCTTTGACGCGGTGCTGATCAAAGGCGCGCTGACGAAGGCGGCCGAAAAGGGCTTATCACTCACTGATGACAGCGCGGCGATGGATATGACGGGCTTTCAGACCTATACCGTAGCCGGAGAAGAGGACAATATCAAGATCACGACGCCACGGGATCTGATGATCGCTGAGGCGATCTTAAAGAGCAGGGATATGACATGAGGATCGGACACGGATATGATGTACACCGTCTTGTCGAGGGCAGACGCCTGATCCTGGGCGGAGTTGATATTCCCTGGGAAAAAGGGCTGCTCGGTCATTCGGACGCTGACGTTCTGTTGCATGCGCTGATGGATGCGATGCTTGGCGCGGCAGCGCTTGGCGATATTGGCCGGCATTTTCCCGACAACGACGAACGCTATGCCGGCGCAGACAGTATTCAGCTTCTTTGTGCCGTCAGAGAGATGCTTGATCAGGCAGGCTATGAGCTTGTCAATGCCGATTGCACGATCCTGGCACAAAAGCCGAAGCTGATGCCGCATATTCCGCAGATGAGACAGAATATTGCAAATGCGCTCGGCACGGAGATCGACAGGATAAGCGTTAAGGCCACAACAGAAGAAGGCCTGGGGTTTACCGGAGACGGATCGGGTATTGCTGCACATGCAGTTGTTTTGATCGAAGAAAAATGATCAGCTTTCCCAGCAGATGCATACAATGGTGTGTACCATGCGGGTATACTATGAATATGAAAGCAGAGCATGGAACGACCATGCTCTGCTTTCTTTATGGGGTGATCATGTTGGAAGTTTTCTATATTATGTGTCGCTCGGTTACCAGCGCACAACGCTGTGCCAGATTGCTTGAACGGGCTGTAATCCGTTCATCGGTCATAAAAGCACCGAAACCGTTAACGGCGCACGGATGCGGCTATGCGCTCAGACTGCACGGCAAGCTGGAAGAAGCGGTAGCCTTGCTGCGGAAGAACGCGATGCCGATCGGAAAGATCTATACGGCAGATGCGTCCGGCGAGTATCGGGAGGTGAGCGTTTGATCTATCTGGACAGCGCCGCAACATCCTTTCAAAAACCGGCGTCGGTGATCCGCGCGTTTGAGAACACGTTGAAATCGTCCGCAAGCCCTGGAAGAGGCGCTTACAAGGCTGCCTTGCGTGCGGCGGAAATCATGCTGGATATGAGAGTAGATGCTTCGGAACTGTTTCATTTTCCGGATCCGGAGCGTGTCGTAATGACCATGAATGCGACGCATGCGCTCAATATTGCGATCCGCTCACTTGTGTCGGAAGGGGATCGCGTTGTGATCTCCGGCTTTGAGCATAACGCTGTACTCCGGCCGCTTTATGCAATAAAAGCAGAGATCCGCATCGCCGGACGAAGACTTTTCGACAGGGAGGAGCTGCTCGAATCGTTTCAAAGAGAATTGCCGTACGCGAAAGCAGTCGTCTGCTCGCATGTGTCAAATGTTTTCGGTTATATCCTGCCGATCAGGGAAATCGGAGCTTTGTGCAGGGAATACGGTGTGCCGCTGATCATTGACGCATCACAAAGCGCCGGGGTACTGGAAATCGATTGCCGGGAGATAAGCGCAGCTTTCATTGCCATGCCGGGGCATAAATCCCTCCTCGGCGTACCGGGCAGCGGATTACTCCTGTGCAACGCTGATGCCTCGCCGTTTATTTACGGAGGCTCAGGGAGCGACAGTATCGATCGGGAGATGCCGCCTTATCTGCCGGACAGACTGGAGGCGGGAACACAGAGCGCTCCCGCGGCAGCCGCTCTTTCCGCCGGGATCCGCTATATACGAAAAACAGGACGATTCAGGATTGAAGCGCACGAAAAAGAACTGATGAGGCATATGTCATCTCTGCTGGAAAAAAACCGTGAGATCGAGCAATTTGTGACAAAGAACGACGAAATGAGCGGCGTGCTTTCTTTTCGCGTAAAAGGGCGTGATTGTGAAACGATCGCACAGCAGTTGAGCGAGCAGGAGATCTGTGTACGAAGCGGGCTGCATTGTGCGCCGCTTGCGCATGAAAGTGCGGGGACGCTGAGAAGCGGAACGGTACGCATGAGTTTTTCCCCCTTCAATACACACAAAGAGATCGAGACGGTCGCCGCAAAATTAATAAAAATTATATAATTTACAGACGCTTTCTATTTGCCTTTTTCTTTCTGATGATTTATAATAAAGTGATAAAAAGGGTCA
>AUXO010759551.1_pt1 | contig 10692 bp, 32 predicted proteins | sample 768731 | NCBI WGS metagenome assembly AUXO01 (sample SAMN02715735, study PRJNA202380) | gut metagenome | biome: sheep rumen | host: Ovis aries | place: New Zealand: Palmerston North
GCCGCAGCAATTGAAAGTCCGGCCATAAACCCGGCGTTCTTGCTGTCGTCTACACAAGCGAGGATCTGCTTATAATGGTCCGAGCCGATAAAATGCAGGATCATTTTCTGGTATTCTTCAACATCAACAAACAGCCGCGTCTTCTTCTGTTCTTCACTCATGATGAAAACTCCATTTCATTTGTCGTCTCTGACCGGGCAATATCCTTCGTACTCGCTACAGTGCTTCATTCCGCACTTGCAAACGGGGTAAATCGTTGTCCGCCAGTGATCTTCCTCAGAACCCTGCCAAGGACATTTCTCTCGAATAGGTGGTTTACAACCAATATAAGTGGGCATTGTTCCTGTTCTCCCTTACACGAGTAGCGGGCCAAGCTTAATAATCATGGCAACAACGATGCCCATGATGTATCCAAATCCGATATTTCTCAGATATAAGCCTGTGTCGCTCTTTAATACAGCACCAGTCAGGTACAGAATTGTACCCATCAGAGCATTCGCCAACATAAAAACATTCATATCAAAACCTCATTTCATATGCCATCGTCTCATACGTGCCGCATCCACCTTTCCTATAACGGGTCATATTCAAACCTCCCAACCCATTTCAGCATCGCTGCGCACCCACTCCAAGAACAGATCACGGTTTCCGAAAAGTGTGTAGATCACGTAATCCGCGCAAATCCGAACGGCTTCCTGTTCAGTCTTGGTAAGACTCTTTTTGTTTGGCTCTCCTTTACAGTCCTGACCTTCGAACAAAAGGTTCTCAAAATAGTGTTCAAGGTTGCTCATTTTTGCTCTCCTTCTCGATGCGGAACATATCTTTGATCTGGAGCAGATTGTCGAGAACAACATCCACCGACTCCTCACAATAAAACCATATTCCGAAGATCGGCTGCATCTTCTCGTTTGGATCGACATCCCTTCCAAATTCGTTGCTCTTGCTTGTATCTTCGAGCTGAAACACAGACAGGCCAAATCCGCTCTCCGGCCCGTTCTCCAACAACTTCCTGTCCGTTATGCCAACGGCTTTGTCTGGCTTCCCTTCTTGCCCGAAATTATAAAACTCTAATACCATCTTCGTTGCTCCTGTCTCCAGTCTATTTTCTGCCCGCAGGTGCACCACGGGGAGTGATAATAGATGTACGGTTTACTGCTCTCTTCATCGGTGATCCGTTTTACGAAGAGCTTGCCGCAGCAAGGGCAGCGGTCTTCCCAATTGCCGCTATCGGCTCCGTTGAAGAATGTTCGCGCCGGCTTCTTCATCTCCTGCTTTGCGAGTACAGATATGGCAATCTTCAGCGCATCGTCAAGTGCTTTATCGGCAGGTGGCTCAACTTCTGAATCTTTCCGGCTTTCAAGCAGTTTTCGCAGGATACCTGCGGCTTGTATTTCTTTCATTTATGCTTCCTCCTTCAGCCAGTCGAGCCAGCACAGTTTACACCTGCGTAATGATGGCGAATCGATGCTTTCTAATGCGCACTGACTAAAGATTTTCCCGGGAGGGCAGCCTTGTTCTATAGTCACAGCAAAGGCGGCCATCTCCTCAGCACTCATTTCACGAAGCTGATCGTAGTGTGTGATGGGCATCGCTTCTACAAGTACAAACCTTTGTTTTGGGTCATAGTTTTTCGCTCCTTTGGTATCAACAACCATCATTACTCATCCCCATTTCCACTTGCGTCGAGAAGAGCCGAGATGTACGCTCTTGTCATTTCGGATGCCTCATTCGTGCTTGCTCCAAGGTCAAGGCAATGTTTGAAAAAAACGTATGTCATTTCAGCGAGACCCTTTACTGCTTCAACAGCATCATTTTCCTTTTTCATAACTCTCCCCCCTGTTTTAACCAGTCGATCCAGCACATTCTGCAAGACATCACCACATTTTCGTTTCTGCAAAATCCCGTCTCTCCGAAATAGTGCGGCGGCGGGCAAGAATATTCTGTCCCTGTTTGCGTCATAAACTCAGCCATCTCCTCCACGCTCTTTTCACGAATCTGGTCAAAATGAGTCTTCACTTCTACTGTGTTGTAATAACAGAACTTCCCGCATTCCTTATCTCGGAATTCTGAGCAAGCCCCTATCGGCATCCTGCATCTTCCGGTCTTTACTCTCATTCTTCCTCCTTCATCAACCAATCGAGCCACGCGGCCGCACAAGTATCATCATTTTCGGAACAGCCGTTCATTGGGTTCGGGCAGTTGAAGCAATCAATATGCTCTGCGATCCAGATGGAGAACTCCTCTGCGCTCATCTCTCGGAGTTTGTCAAAGCGGGTGTTGCTTCTTGGTTTTCCTCTTATTTCCGAGCAAACGATTACGTGGTTTCCGCCTTCGTTTGCCTTTCTTTCTATCTCGCAATTTTTGTGCATCAAGCAAAGTTTACAAAGGTTCATCGCTCGCTTTCCTCATAAAGCGCCTGTATCCGGATCGTAGGTTGGTTCAGACATCTCGCAGTATTGAGTGGCTTCAACTTGTGCTTCATACTCGCGCTCTTCGTCGTATGGTTCCGCTTCTTCTTCCAGCCATTCTTGAATGCTGTCTCCTTTCTGATCGTAACAGCATCTATACATCGGGCACGAGTCCGGACAATTGCCGTTCGCGCCGAATATCACGCAGTTATCCAGAACCTGCGCCAGAAACAGCGCGATATCGTAATCGCTCGCCATACGAAAATACTTGTCCGCATTGGAAATGCGCCTCGGCGTGTGGTATGTACACCCGGAAGTAGCCCGAATCTCGACGCCGGTCTTTTTGCAGACGCCCTTTGCGTATTCGCAGGAAGGGCATGTTGGAAGGCTCATTCTGTCTCCTCCAGTGCAAGCATCTTCTTGAAGCATTCTATATGGAAATGGATGAAGAACTGATACACGACATTCTGATTCACACCATGTTTCCTCGCTATCATATCTATCGCTTTAGCGTCAGCCAAAGCGAGTTCCCTTATATAGTGCTCAACTAATATCTTTTGTTTTTTGTTCATCAATTTCATCTCTTTTCTTTGGTTTCAGCTCACAGCAGTCATCCTTCCTCTTGCATGTGTCACAAGGCGGGATGGAATCCGGCAAAGCCTGCTCATAGTACGCCTTTGTTAAGCAAATCATTCAGTCGCATCCTCATCGCCCAGGGCAGTTCTGAATATTTCTTCAGCTGTAACCTTTCTTCCATTCACATATACTCCGCCTTCTCCCTCTGTCACAGTCGCCCCGACCTCTTCACACAAGCGCAGGAATAAGTCCAGGTCAAATTCACGATCGGTCATTTAACCGCCCTCTCTTTTGATAAACGTATTGAGATCGCGAACGATGTCAAAGAGCATATCCCTGACTTCCACGATCTCACCATTCTCGTACATAAGTGCTGCTGTCTGGAGTGCTCCCACAATCAGAGCATCTTTCAGCTCGCCGTTCTGCTTGATGTATTTCATATCTTTCTACCTTTCTGGCACAATTGTTCTGACAGACTCTAAGACTCTTGCAACCTCATTGCTTGTTGCCCTCACGCTGCCGGTCAGTTTCGCTTCCTCAAGGATTGCGTCATCAAAAGCCCATTTCAGTTCTCTATCTGAAATGAGTCTTCCGCCAAACGGTGGAACTTCTTCAAGCTCATATCTGCTCCACTTGTCTCCATTCCGTACGAAAAGAACTACGCCATCGTCCGATGAATAGATCTCGGCTTTGTACACCATACAGCCTGCGCCTATCTTCGGTATGTCCAAGCCTTCAATATAGGCGTTCATGGTCAGTCATCCTCCAGTGCTTCCAGGATTCTATATAGAAATGCCATCCCAAGAATGATCCAATACAGCGGAGGCATTGAAAGTTTGACTCCGATCCAAATCAGGCAAACAATCAAGTCGTCTTCTCCTCCTTTTTGATAATGTGATGCCCGGACTGTGTTCCGGTCCAATGGTAATTACCTGCCGTGTCATAGCCGGTTGCATAGACTTCTTCGCTTGCCGGGATGATGGCGGGAGCATTCTCTAACAGTGTTCTGATATTTTCATAGATTTCATAGCTTACAACAGGAATTTTCTTGATAAGCTCGTCTAAATCACCCAACCGACCATGCGGCGGGACGGGGACGGCTATGCCAACCTCAAATGCTTTTTGCTCTGCGACGGGACATCTTCTTGCTTCGCCGTTATTGTAAATACGGATAACTTCTCCTGGCTTCGGCATTTCCATATTAGGCAGATAAACTCCCATGCTCATTCCTCCTTCGGTGCTTTACTGTTCCACTCCTTGCAGGCTTGCTCAAGCGTGTCACACAGCCCCGAATTATGAATATGCCCATTTATTCGGCACTCTATGGCGAAACATCCAAGGCCGCTGAATTGATGCACAATCGGCGTTTCTCCGCAACACACCCTAAGATGTAGCGGATGTGGGTCTATCAGTTTGTCGCTTTTCATTTTTCCTCCTCTGGCGGCTGTGGCAGCGGCCTTGTCATGATAGCTTGACCGTAGGTCATCATTTTAGTTTTTTGCAGATAGTAGCCGTCTTTACGCAGTTCCTCAATCTGTCGAACATAAGCGGTCAGTTCTTCAATGGCATCGGATGCTTGTTGGAGAAGCCCAGCTCGCAAAACGCAAGTGTCGGACAATTCACACGTTCCGCATCCACTGCGCTCTTCGGAGCAATACCGTAGCCGCTTGATTAAATTGTCATACATCGCTTGCCCTCCTGTCATGCCTATTCACGGCAAGTTCTAAGTCGATGTTGTGTAAATGGTCAGCTATTTCTGTAAGCCGATCACAAATGCCGCCAAGCGCTCTCGTCAAAACGATCGCAAGAAAATACACGGCTATCATCGTTGCCATCAGCTTTCCTCCTGGATTCTTCGCATAATTTCTTCCAACGGTTCATCCGTCTCAAAATATCCTTCGCCGCAGACAGTGCAGATGCGCGTTTTCCCGTCTATGAAGATGACTGATTCAATATACTGCACATTGATGTACGTTGGATTTCCAAGACTAACGATACGAATAAACTTCGGCTTGCTATCCATCAGCTTTCCTCCATCTTCGCGCCGCAGGAGTGACAATAGTTCGTCTCCATGTCTTGTGGCATCAGGCATTCAGAGCAATACGGGATATTGTCTTCCGGGCTGTTGTACACCCATTTTCCGCGCATCGTCATTTCCGAATCGTAAGTTGTCAGCGATCTCAGATTCTCTTCGTAGGCTGTGATCGCTTTGTTCCACCAATGCGCTGCCAGGGCGAGTGTCGGATCATCTCTTTTTTCGTCGATTCGGTCAGGCCGAGCTTGCAAAGCATCGGCAAGGTCAATGTACTTCGGCATCTGGATCAATCTCCCGCATGTCTGCACCGCAGTTGTAGCAAAAATGTGCAACTTTGGGATTCTTTTCTTCTGCGGAACACTCGGAACACATATACTGTCGCTTCCCTCTTCCTGTATACACAATCCACTTACCACGCCTGGCAGGCCGAGGGTATGCCTTGCTTACTTCTCGTACTGCTTGCATGATTGATAATACATCCGGGTCATTCTCTCGACCTATCTGGTGGATTCTTTCGTTGATCGCGAGAATTGCATCGCCACGGTAGATCAGGTCTTGGTAACTCAGCATTCTTTCTGCTCCTTTTGCGGCTTCTCTTTGCACTTCGGGCAGTACCATCCTTTTTTCCCGACCTTCCAGCCTTCCGCTCTTGCAAGCCTCACAGCTCTTCCGTACGAAATGGTATAGTTTGTCCATGAGTGCCCGGCCCCGCACTTGTCGCATAAATAGTAAACTCTATAGGCCATCACCATCCGCTCCTTTATCGCCCATAAGCGATCCTCTCGACAATTTCAACCATTGAGGGAGCTTCGGCCAAGGCCGTAACTCCCTTCAGTTTCCCGTATGCTCGATTCAGATTCTGGGCGATCGCGTTGGCAACGGTGCCGTTGGAGCAGGAACTGACGATGTACTCCTTTTCGTTCACTTCATCCCAAAACACGATCAGCTGGGCATCGCTTTGAAAATACGCCACTCGGAACTGAGACCCGATTTTCATCCTGCTTTCTCCTCCAATTCATCAATATCTGCTCTGTTGATAACACTACCGCGGAAGCACTTACCGTCGTATGTCCAACTGCCATATTCATGGGAATAGTGGAACGTCAAATACAAAGGAAGCTTAAATCCGAATGTATCGTCCACAGCATGTCCGCACGGGATTCCGCACTGCACGTAATCGTTCTGATGCGAGGCGGGTTCGGCGATATTCAGAAAATCCTGTACCGTTTCTCGATCGACAAGGCAACCAACCGCAGCGCTCTTTTTGAAGCCGATCATCCAGCTGTCGAGCTCTTCGTTCATTCGTGTTCCTCCTCGTTCGGCTCATCAAATGATAATCCGCGCATATTCGCGTACCAGACAAGGGTATCGAACATGTCGCGTTCCAGAAGCTCTCTCCAGTTGTCGGCGGCCCAGTCAACGTCCACCTTGCAGTTGTCGCTCAGGAAATGATCGAGAAGATATCCGTCTTCCCACCACTCTTCTCCATCAAAAGCACAGCAGAAGTAATCGATGCACGGGGAATCATCGCCTTCCTTGTCGGCATCCTCTTGTTCGGGAGTCGAGATGTTGATTTCGATGTCGATGTTGCCGATTTCAAGGACCGCCTCCCCGATCAGTACGCCGTAATCTGTTACCCTGTCCATGTGTCCCGCAATGATCTCATCTCTGATGTCCTCACGCATGCAGAAGAATCGGTAATCTTCTCTGCACTTTGCACTTTGAAAATCCAGTTCCTGAATGTTCATTTGTCTTCTCCTTTCTATGATTGGCGGCCGGAGTGGGATTCGAACCCACGCACACCTCTCAGTGCCTATCGGTTTTCAGGACCGACCCCTTCATCCGCTTGGGTATCCGGCCAAATGGTCTGAGTGGGGAGGCTCGAACTCCCGGCCTCTTGCTCCCAAGGCAAGCGCTCTCCCGTCTGAGCTACACCCAGATACTTCATTTATTGGTCGGTCATGGAGGCGGGGCTGCGCTTAACCCCAACACACCGTCGTGTGCTTCACGCACCTCCATGACCAGTGGTGCCCCCGGAGGGAGTTGAACCCTCAATCCTTACGGCAGCGGAACTTAAATCCGATGTGTATTCCAATTCCACCACGAGGGCTGGTGCTTCCGGCGAGATTTGAACTCGCATGCTTTTCAGCGACGGTACTTGAGGCCGTTGCGTCTACCAATTCCGCCACGGAAGCGTGGTCGAGGATGCTTTTCTTTAACCCGCTCCCCGCAGCAGGCTGTACTCAGGGTCAAGCTCCCCACCGAAAGAAGGATGAAAAACGAGCTTCCGGCCTCGTGGTTTATCGCGTTGCGCACCGCCACATAAACCAAGTGTTTCCCCTATGACTACTCATAGGGCTGGTGGTCCGCCGGGGTCTCGAACCCCGAACCTTCCGGTTATGAGCCGGCGGCTCTACCAATTGAGCTAACGGACCAAGTGTCTTCATCGGTTCTTATAGAATCCCGGCAACGGGCCTGTAACTTCGATGATGCAGAACTCCGTGTAATCTCCGTCTGCCCACTGGATTCTGGCGTAATCGTCCTCGAAATAGCAGCCATCTTCGTTCATCTCGCTCCCGTTGGCGATCTCTTCGTTGTAATAGTCCTCCCAGATCCAGCGGAGATATTCCTTGGCGGTTTCGAAACAGTAGAACGAACATGCGCTTTTCTCAGGATCGAAGCTGTGCGTTTTCACCACTACAAACATTTGATAATCCTCCATATTTGCGGCTCCTGCAATTCTGTCTGCTCTACTCGTGAGGTGATTAGAACCGAGCATAGTTTTTCGGTAGTACCAGTACCTAACAGAATCTACCCAACCGCTTCACCAAGCAGGATTTGATGGGCACTTTATTTATGGGACGCAGGTTCTAAACTGCGTTTCCCTGTCCGACCAGACCCCCAGAACTGGCCGGCCCTTGCAAGGGATGGTGTATCCGAGCGTACCGTATCCTTATCAAGCCCTGTTCAGCGTCTTCGCCTTTGGGAGGACTACGGTATCCTTTTTATGCTTATAATCGGTCTGTTTCTCTTCGTTTCCACGTCCTTCTTGCGGTTTACGGAGCGTTATGGTATGCCAGACTTCTAATATTTCCCGCCGACTGTCGCGATCAGCCGGTGCTCCGACAGGTTTTTCTTGAATTCTTGTTGATTGGTACAGCCCCCGCCGCTGCTTTATGTACCTCCCGCGGCCAACGCCGCAAACCTTTCAGGCAGGACAGCGCCATGTGAGGAGACGACTATGCAGGACGTACGCACATGAGCTTTCTATACGGCTGCCCTTTTACCTGAATATCAGAACGGAAGTGTGTCGAATGGAGCAATACGATGTACCAGATCGTACGTCTTCGGGTGCGTTGCCCATAACCACGCGAAGAACTTCCATCTCGCCGTCTCAACCTTTTGGGAGACAATGCGCGGCATCCACTTCGGTCGTTTCATATTTCAATGTGCTCCTCAATCTCATCGTATGTCACATCCGGATGGTGACGGAAAAAGTTGCCGAGCGCTTCGTCCATGCTCACGGCATCAATGAAGCAGTATCGCCTCTGGCCGTCGTGTTTGAAAATAACTTCGTATCTCCCTCCGTGGCAGATATCAAATCCCGCTTCAGTGTCAAGGTCTCGATACAGAGCTTCATCGTTTCTCCAGTATTCATTCTCCCACCGGTCAACTGACTTAGTGCGCAGCATCGTATACCTCCTTCGGTACGTGGTAGATCCAGGCTCCGCTGCGGACAAGGAGCGCATCCATCCCATAGTAGAGCTTCTTCATCCCGTAGATGCTGCCGGTTGCACTGAAATTCGGGTACTGGCTCAGGTTGTACCGAGCTTTCTGCTCTTTTGTCATATACTTCACCCGCGGCATCCTCTCACCTCGAATCGGTAGAAGTTCTCGTCGCAGTTCATGCAGACGAAATCATAATCAACGAGGTCGCTTTTCAGCAGAGGCCATCCGCAGCGAGGGCATTTCGCAGGCTCAACGTCCTTGAATTCAAGCCACTCGATATCTTCATCGGTGCAGCGGTGCTTTTTCAGAAACTTGATCGCCTGTTCTTTGTCATCGAAGATTTTCGGCGTTTCCCCGTCGAGCAGGTATTCGAGCGGATTGATCGTGATGCCTTCGTACGGTCGGCCGACGATTACGCTCATTTTTTCCTCCTTACTTGTTCACCGCAGCCATGGCCCTGTCAAGCAGGTCGTGGCCGCCGATGATGTTGCCCCAGCGGTTTTCTCTCCAGTTCTTGGTCTTCCTGGCCGGGTCGGAATGCCCGATGTAATCAGACACGGCGTTGACAAAGCCCCACTTCGTATTCAGGAACTTCGCCACATCCGGCCGCAGAGTGCAAATGATAATCTGGTCCTTTGCTTCCTGAACCGTCTTCTTCTGGCGATCAGTCGCGTCATCGTCCAGCGGGAACATCAGGTTCAGCGCCTCGTGCATCTCGCCCTCAGTCATCTTCTGGTTCGCCAGCTTGTCTGCCTCCTCATCGAGGCGTTTCAGATACAGGTCAGCCAGCTCCAGCGTCTGCCGCGCTTCATCGAGTTTCATCGTGATGTCGCCGCGGTGGATCATCGACCAGGATCGCTTCGCGGTCCGGAGTGCCATGTTCAGCGTGTTCTGGCAGACCACCCTCACCGGGGTCATGCAGCACCGGACAGCGCCTGTTCCGTCGTGGGTATTGGTGAAGCAGATGTACGGCTCGAACTCATCGTCGAGGATGTACCGCTCCGGCATCTTTCCGAGCAGCCAGATCGTTTTCCCACCGCGCAGGGAGCCGGCGGTTTCGTATTTGAGTCCTTCACCAATCAGGCTGTCGGTGAAGTCGAATGCCTCATAGTTCTGCACCACCTTGTACTTGTCGCTTACGATGCCGAGTACCTTGCCGTCGGTCGATCTGGTGTTCGCCTTGAATCCGTGGATCTCATTGAAATGCCCGTCATACACCGGCTTCCCGTCGATTGTCCAGTCAAGACCGGCCCGCTGGATCGCCTCCTGAGAGTTCGGCGCCTCCGAGACCATCGTTCCCAGACCGTGCCACGGTTTCTCCCTCACATAGATCATCTGTTCCACTTCTGCGCTCATGTTTCTTTCTCCTTTCAGTGTTCGTTACTTATCTTCAATTGGTGTTCTTCCAATCGTAAGCTGGGTAAAAGTGATAATGTCCGGAGATCATTTCTCCGTGTTCGATATCCGGCTCCGCTGTATCCCAATATGCGAGAACCCAGATCTCAAGCCGGTCTTTCTCGTCGATCCCACAGTCTGACCAGTCATCCATGCCCATACCGTAGATGAAGCAGTCGCATGCGTTCTCATAGGCGTTCTGTCTCGTGGAGTCCGGATATCTGTTCTTATACATTTCCTGTGCTCCTTTCAGTAGCAGGCATCACCGTGAGGTCCTACGGTCATCACGGTCTTCCGGATTCCGTCCTTGTCCTCCCAGATCTCCTCTTCGGAGTTGTCTGCCCAGTAGATCTTATCTACCATCTTCCACTCTCTGGCATTCTCTCTCGCCTTGTGCTCGGCGATCGCTTTCGCCTGGAGTTCTTTCAGCCGTGCAAATTCTTTCTTTGTCAGGCTGTGGTACGGCTCGGACAATGCGTAATCGCTCAGGTAAAAACCGATAAACGACTGATGCCAGCCAGCATTGTACCAGTTATGCGTCACCTTCTC
>AUXO012637980.1_pt1 | contig 10691 bp, 8 predicted proteins | sample 768731 | NCBI WGS metagenome assembly AUXO01 (sample SAMN02715735, study PRJNA202380) | gut metagenome | biome: sheep rumen | host: Ovis aries | place: New Zealand: Palmerston North
CTGACTACCGCTAAATCTTCAGGATTGTCAATTTCAGCACATAGAAGGTTCTCTACGTCAAGAGCATGGATGTTAGCTGCTCCATTTAGTTCGTTCAGAGCATTTTCAGCATAAACCTTCCGATTATCCGCTTCACAGAATTCAACAATCTTGTCCAGCCAGACTTTCCAGTCATCTTTCTTGAGGTGGTATAGAGCTTGGGCTTCCATTGCTTCGTTGAAGATGTCCACTCCAACAGCCATTACGATTCCATCTACAACCCTCGCTTTGAAATCCTTCTCAGGCAGCGGCAAGGTAGAAGAAACTGTCATGCAGGAGACTGGAGAAGCAACTACCCGATCAAAAACTTCATTCTCAAAAACGAGATCACCATGCATAAGGATAATGTCATCATCCAGGTATTCCTTCGCACAATAGATGGAATAGATGTAGTTGGTTTTGTCATAGATTGGGTTGTTGACAAAGGTGAAATGGATCGGCAGCTCAAGACTCTGACAGTACTTCACTAATACTCCATCATAATAGCCTGTCGTCATGACCACTTCAGTAATACCAGCATCAGCAATCATTTTCAATTGACGGGACAAAATAGTCTCTTTGGTGCTGATTTCCGTCATACATTTAGGGTGATCAGATGTAAGAACTCCCATACGAGAGCCAAGTCCAGAGTTAAGAATTAGTGCTTTCACTGTGATTATCCTCATTTCATCTTGGTTTTTATCTTAACAACAGTATTTTTTAATTTCCTCGAAATAGCTTCTTTAAGCTCTATGCTCTTTGAAGCGTTGCGCCATATTTTATCTTTTTCATTTCTGAAATTTATTAATATCTCTGGAATTTGCTCCCAATACGGTGAATAGTAATATTCTCTTACAGGCGATTTTATATTCCGATCCGGATCATTATATTCATTCTCGAGTAAATTGCATCTTTCATTGTGATCGTTTTCAATATCGTATAAAAACTCCTTCTTCGAAGCTTTTTCAAAAATATATGCAAAGTTTTCACGATAAATCACTAATTTTCTCTGAGGTTGGGCGTAATATGCTGTATCAGAATATACGATATTTCTTTTAATAATTTTTTTATCAAATATAATACTTGCTATATCGACATTCGATGTCAAGTCGAAGCAGTTTTTGATTCCCTCAAGACGGGGGGTTATTAAAGGAATTTCGACGGCGCAAGTATTTACATCGAAACCATAGCAGAATTTACTATTATACCCATTCATATTTCCATGATCCGCCGAAATAAATATACTATTACTTGGGAAAAAACACATAAGTTTACCAATTAGTGTGTCAAATAAATCGATATCGCTTCCATATGCGGTTCTACCGTTTATAACATGTGGGAGATGTATCCATAAACAAACTTTATCGGAATGGTGACAAACAGCTTCAACTTCATGTAGTATATAATCTATTGTAGATATTGCTTTTTTCTCGTCCGTAATGAGTGGTGATTTTCTATTATAGTGTGCACCTACACCTTGTTTTATACCTTCGAGGTTATGAATGATTGTATCTTTACCAAAACAATTTCCGTACCTTAAAACCATATTTACCCATGTGGAATCCCACATTAAATGACATTCATATCCAAGTGTCTTTGCTATTGAAAAGAAATCATTATCTCCTGCAGGAACCTCCTTAGGAGTATAATTCATATAGGGTTGTTCAAAAGGGAACTTTCCTGTCATCATAGATCGAAATGCCATTACTGTGGATGGAGCAGCAGTTATATGATGATGAAAGACTGTTCCATTTTCTGCAAGTTTATCAATATTAGGAGTTTTTCCAGCCCATATTTTGTTTCCGTACACAGGAAGATATTCTTTGCACATAGCATCTTTTGTTAATAGAAGTATTCCGTCTTGCATGGATAGTCACCTACCAAATTTCTAAATATCTTCAGTTAAATGCGTCCAAGTTACGTTCTTTTTCTTTATTTGTGCCGGTGCACCGGCAATCAAGCAATTATTATCATTTAGCTTCTTAGTAACAATACTTCCCCATCCAACCACAGAATCATTCCCTATTTCTGCACCTTTCAATAATTGAGATTCGGAGCATAGCCAAACATGATCACCTATGTTGATATCTTCTTGGTCCATATTTGGTTTGCCGTCATAGAAAATTTTGTGACCAGATGCATCAAATATTTTAACATTCCATCCTAACATAACATCATCACCAATAACAACATTTCTGCTACACGACAGAAAACAATTCTTATTAGTACTAAAATTTTTCCCAATAATCAAATTTCCGGAAACATCGAGAGAAGATCCTGCAGCCATTCTTGTTTTTCCGTTTAATGTTATCGTTCCACTTTTATGAATGACAATAGCTCCGCGATGGTTTTCGATCACTGATCTAGTACCCCCCCACCCTATAATAAGTAAACCTGTAATTTTCTTTATATTGCTTGATATAGCAATGCAATTCTTATGTGTCTCATATATCTTTACATTGTGTCCAATAATGACTGGAAGTTTAATTGCTCTTCGGAATTCAAATGTACGGAAATTAAATAATAGTGTATTAGGAATGGCACCTATAAGAAACAAAATGAGTCTAAACCGGTTATTCTTCATCATCAAAAAACACCCTTCCGTTTATCGTTATTTGTTGTTTCCAAACACCTCGTATTCCCATCTTTTTCTGATGTTATCGTTTCCAAGAAGATTGTAAATTATTTCTTTATTATTCGAAGTGAAATTATTAAGCTCTGCGCTGCTCATTGATAGCACTTTCAAAAGCGCACCATGAACATCATTTATCGATGATACCGGCACTGCAGCAATATCATTCTCATCAAATTCATAATATTTCAGCCAATTACCATATATCAATACGCTTCCAGTATATAATTCTTCTGTCATAAAAGCACTTAACGCATCAGTTTCGATCACAGTAATATGTATAGAGCTTGCAACATGAACGGAAAGTAATTCTTCATATTGTAAGTATTTATCCAAAATTGAAAAAGAAATACCAGACTCTACCAGCTTTCTCCTTATGCTCTCCCTGTATTCTTCAAAGCCAATATCACCGTAAGTCATAGGAAATACAAAATGAACTTTAGAAACTATATTTTTAGGTAATAATCTTAGATTCTCAATTAGTTCTTCATGTCTTTCTGCTTTAGTAGCAGTGTGTCCACATGTGACAATTACTTTATCAAGTGGGAAGCCAAAAAAGCGGCAAGCTTTTTCACGAGAAGTTGAGTTAATAACATGGTCTATAATATTCATAGATTCTGACGGAAACATTATAAGTTTTGATTTATTTATATATTTCGAATTAGTTTGCTCTTCAAATGTATATTCGACATTGCGATTATTAAATACAATTTTATATGCCCGATCAAATATTATCTTATAAATCTTACTTGATAATTGCTTGTTTCTTAATATATCGCTTCCGTAAGTCACACATATTATTTTTACACTTTTGGGAAGAAACAAAGCTAGTATCATGCGACCCATACTAAGGTAGTGAATGATACAATATTCATATTTTTTTAATCTTCTAATCTTAAATATTCCAGTTATAGTGTTAAGTATATACCGCAATGTTTTGTTACGAATTTCAGCGTATCTATTTACAGGAATGTATATGACGTTTTGCTCTTTGTAATATTCACCTGCTGCTACCGTTGGAGGGTCATAGTCTCCAGCATTGCTCAAAATAGTGATCTCATTCTTATTATCCGGAATGACATTTTTAATATAGCTATACAAATGTTGAGCACCATAATTTCCGATAATTAAATACTTCATAGAATCACCTTTTTGCTCTTATTGATTTAGATAGCCAAGTATATAGATACGTATTAGTGATAATAGAGCTAATTAATATAATGCAGGTAGTCGCAATGGCAGCACCAACGCCCCCAAATTTCTTCACTAAAAAATAATCAAATACAATATTTAATACGCATTCTATACATCCAAATACAAAATTGATTTTTACTTTTCCAAGCATTGCCAACACATTTCCTCCTACAACTTTGAAAGTTGCAGAAAAAACAAAACCTATCATCAATATTCTGAAAGGCACTAATGATCCCGAATACGACTCACCATAAATTATATTTATAATTTGCGGAGCAAAAATATAAACTATTGTAGAAACGATCGTACAAAAAGGAAATAATGCAGATTGGATTATAAGCAAGTTATTTCTGACCCATAATGGATTGTCTTTATTTCTTGCAAAATACGGGTAGATAAACACCATAATAGCAAAAGGAAGAGCAGCCATTCCATTTGGTATCACAGTAGCAGTTTTATACATTGCAATTGATGTTGCATCTGTAGTAATTGCGCCCACCACATATACATCTAAATAATATAAAAGTTCTGAGACACCGTTAGTAAGAGCAACCGTAATTCCATATGATAAAATGTTTCTTATTATCTTCTTATCGGCATAAGGGCAGACCAAAAGTTGACGAATATTCTTATTTATAAATATGATGCCAATGACAAGAGGTACAATATAACCAAGATATCGACCAATAATCATTCCCCATATTCCGAAGGGTATAATCATCCCAACGGCTGCAACAAGATATGATACCGAAGCAATATTAGTCAATAAAGCATATCTTTTATTATCCAAATCAGCTCTAAGTATATTCTTTGTGCAGTTCAACATGAAAGGAAATGGTAATATAGCTGCCAATGAAACCAATACTGTTTTTCCTTCAGGAATGCTAAGTCTGAAACAAAAAGAATACAAAATAATTCCCAGTGCGAAAAGTATATTACTTATAATTCCAATCGTAATTGCAGATTTTTTTATTTGATTTTTCTCTTCTTCACTCCTTTTTTCACTGCTAAACTGCATCAATGCAACATCTAAGCCCAAGCTGCTTACAATCATAATTAGCGAAATAATATTATATGCAAATGTGTATACCCCATATTCTTCTTGACTCATCAAGCGAATGATGGCAATATTTGCAATAAACATTACTGCTTTATTAAAAAAGCTCGAAAAAACTATATGTATTAAGCCCTTTGATAAGGCTTTGCTTGCATTCCGCCGTATTAGCAATATTATTTTTCTAATACTCTTCATGTAATCTCCTTAAGAAAAGTCAATGCCAAATATTTTTGCTGATTTTATAAGGGAAAGAACCTGCATTTTTTCATAAATACTTCCAGATTGATAAAGATCAGAGCATATTATCCTTAGATCGGAACTGCTGATCGCTTCAATACAGGAGTCGTATTGTGCATCAAAATACATTCTCATTTTAGATTCATTTTCCATATACCAGTATTCAAATGGCTGCAAATTAAACTGGATACGAAACACCTTGTACTTAATTTTTCTAACAGCTCTATTGATGATCCCAATAATGTTAGGAGCTCCTGGTTTAGCACTTGTTGAAGTCCATATATACTTACACATACGAGGATGGTATTTTTTTATCCAATCAAAATATAACTTTGAGTTGTTTGTATACTTTGATGGTATTGAAAGCATATATTCAATTAGCTCTTTATCAATGAAAGCTGAAGAGGACTCCGTAACAGAATTTGCTGCTAACCAACCATTCTCACATCCGTTAACCCCACGATTCAGTATTGCATATTGTTTACCAGTCTCATATAATTGATGCGCCTTAGCAATAAACTCCTGTGAAAGTTTCCCAATATATTTGGAGGAATATGCTCCCATTTCTAAACTCCATTCTGACTTATCATACTTATTGAAGGAGCCTCCAAACAACACATCTCCAATCTCCCCACCATGTAGAATGCCATTATTTTCCTCAAAGAAAAGTTCGCAAAGCCTTTGTGTTGGCATACAGCCTTGGAACATGATCAATCCACCATTAATCCTTACAGCCTTATCAAGATCCAAATAGCAAAGCCCATTATCCAAATCATACAGCATATGTTCACCGAATAGATCTGCTGAAATTTGAGATGAGATAATCGCATCATTCATTCCACTTTGACAGAAAGTGATAAATTTATGCTTGTACCCTTGCTCATCAGCTACAAATGCAATACTCCGAGAGTCAAGTCCACCGCTTAAGGTTAATACATGTTTATATCCATAATATTCATCAATACTATAGAGTCTTGAGATAGCTCTTTGGAAGAATGATTCCATCTTCTCTAACATGGTATTATAATCATCATTACTAGGTTTAATTAACCTTATATCCCAATAAGTAAATCTTTTAGCTATACCATTTTTAATTCTAATATAATTCCCAGAAGGCACTTTCTTAACTTGAGAGACTATTGTGGTTTCATCAACCATATAACCTATGCTTAGCAATGAAATTGCTCCGTCCATATCACCTTGTAATGTGATTCCATTTTTTTTTAAGTTTTCATACATCCAGACAATGTCGGTAGCGAACAAAACCTGGCCATCGACTATAGAATAATATAATGGTCTATAGGCTACATGACTAGCATATAGGTAAAGGATACTATTTTGAATATCATAAACAGTTAAAGCAAAAGCCCCATTCAGGTCATCAACTAACCTCTCCCCTTTGTCTTGATATAGTTTAATCAACAGAGCCTCCGTACTATCAACACCGTATTTTTTACAGAGCTCTAATCTATTCCAGATCAATCCCTCCAAGAGTATAATTAGATTTTTTGATATATACCAGACTTTATCATCTACAAATTTAGCGACAGTTTTTCTAAGAAAAGACGAGGATTCATTTTTTTCTTCCTCGTATATAAAGGTTGCAATATCTCTCCTGCCGAAAGCATTGGCTGAAAGATTTTCTATTTTCCCTTTTCCGACTAAACCTATATATCCATACATAATATCATCTCTCCGAATTCTGTTGGTCCAACTTTTCTTCCATCTTATCGATAATAAGAGGCACAAATATAAAAAGCATAAAACTAGTCTGTATTGAAATAAATGGATTAAACCCAGAAAGAACCAATATGGTTACCCACAAAGAAGTTCCCAAATCCATCCTTGAACGACTTCTAATCTCGCGAATTTGATATACATATATCAAAAACAATGGAATTGCTCCTACAATCCCAAATTTGGCAAGACTATCTAATATATCTGAATGAGTCCCTACTCCTACAGAATTCAGCAAATCATATGTGTTACCAACTCTATATGCCACTCCAAAAATAGGGTGCTGTAAAAATGTGGATATAGAAGAGGTTAATGTATTCAAACGAAGGCCCATGTGATATGTTTCCTCATTGCTAAAAAGGGCCATCCCTAGTTCTTTAATTCGATAAGAAAAGATATCATTACTGATGTTACCTGATATATTGATCATCCACAACCCAATTTGCTTGATATTCATCAATCCATAAATCGTCAGGCCTAACAAAATTGCAATTACGATAAAGCTTTTAATTTGTTTATTTCTTGTATGTTTCTTATCTCCATGAAACAAGAAACTTGTGATTACACCTGCGATAAGTGCAAAGACTGTAATTACGGACATCGTAAAGAATACATGCGTGACTGAAACAATCACCATCCCAATTAAAAGTATCTTCATCTTTTTATTCAAAGAAGAATATAGTATATAATGTAGCAAAACAACTGTTAGTATTGCTGAACTATATGCAACTGGATAACCTCCACCAAGCAATAATCCTCGTGAATTCTGAGCATATTCACGACCTCCAATTTCTGCTTTGGAGAAAGTATAAATAGAAAAGATTACCAATATTCCCCATAAAATTGCAAACCACTTCAGGAGTTTATTTGAAAGAACTGTGCTATCCGCATTGTATATAATATTCTCTATAAATAGTGGAATGAATACTAGAAAGCTCCACACGATGTTTGTCATAATATAATAATACATCGACTGAATATTAATTGTACTATGGACAAATTGCACTGAATAAAAAATAATGAATGAAATTATGCTTTTCCCAATATTCCCTCTAATTCTGATTTTACTGTTCAGCAAAAGAACAATTATACCCGTTATTGCTGCAACTGCATTTGTTCCTCTCCCAAAGCCACTAATTGCTGAAGCTACACAAATAATAATTGGAAAAACACTTATCATCGTATAATCGGTGCCAATTTTCCTCGTAAGACTTCTACTATTTTCCACTTTTATTCTTCCTTATTTTTTCAAATGATTTATCTGCAAAAATTCTGGTTGTTTTTAAGGAAGTAAGAACAGGTACAATATCTAAAAATCCCTGCAGAATTTGTTTATTCCTTAGTCTAACATAACCTACTTCCGCTCGATTGATTACTCTGATTTGTCTACGTTCTTTTGGTGTTAGTGTGTCTATAATTGGTTTCACAGAGTTAAAAAAGGCTTTCTTCGCATTAATAATCTTTTCAACATTTGGCCTGTTTTGGGTGTCGCTAATATCTCTGCAATGTAAATACTCTTCAACCATCATCAACTTGTATTTATATGTAAAGTTTACTAACAGCTGTAAATCTTGATGACGAAGTAAATTGGGATCAAAATACCCAGTATTATCAAGAGCTTCATGTCTCAGGAGCAAACTACCTGTTTCATAGTCTGCATTTAGCATTAATACTTCTTTGTAAACATATCCGCTAGGATATGAGGACTGTCTTGACACCAAAGTATCGTTATTGTACCTTTCGATCTTGCATGAAACTCCTCCCCATTCCGAGGACAGGTCGCTTAATACTTTTATCTGCGTTTCTATCTTATTCGGTTTCCACCAATCATCGTCGTCCAGGAAGGCAATATATTCTCCTCTTGATTCCCCGATCCCAACGTTTCTAGCTACCGCTCCGTTGATATGTTTTTCTTGAATAATCAAATGAAATCTCAAATCCTGCTCAAATCGCTCAACCCTGTTTTTTAACTCCATTGTATAGTCATCATTCGGCTCATTATCATTAACCAAAATGAGTTCTATATTTGTATATGTCTGATTTAGAACACTATCAATCGCCCTAATTAACTTTTCAGAACGTTTATAAGTGGGCATTACGACACTAACTAAACCTGATTCATACTGACTCATTTTCTATTTCCTCAACAGCTTTTGATACATAAATTTCTTCATCCACGCAGGGGTATTCACAAATCCCCAAATATAAAGCATGTTCATTCGGGCTTCTTTCTTTGTGATCATCCCATGGTCAAGCATAAAGTTCTGAAGAACCTTCCAACCCGTAATTCGCTCCTTTGATCCGCGTTTTGAATTGAAGCCGTTTCCTACACGAACATAAACCAAAGACTCATTGATATTTGCCAGTTTACATCCAGTGGCGATCATGTTAAGCCAAAGATAGTAGTCTTCCAAAAGAAGAAGAGTTTGATAGCCTCCAGCTTTCATCAGCGCGCTCTTTTTCATACACACAGTGACATGGTTCATCGGATTTCGTTTCTTCCCCATCTGAACAATGTCATCATGATTGGCCGGACAAGCCCTCACGCGCTTATCAGTCTCATCAGGGGAGTGATTGAACTCCGCGATATCCGTTCCTAATACATCTATCTCAGGGTGGATCTCAACATATGCTATCTGCTTTTCAAACCGGTGAGGATTACTAACATCATCAGAGTCCATGCGAAATATATAATCTCCTTTGCATAATTCAGAGCCAATCCGAAGAGCTTCTCCTAAACCTCTGTTCACTTCCTGAGGGTAATACTTAACCACTTCTTCTTTTCCATCTCTAAATGCATCTAAAACTGCATACAGTCCATCATTCAGCGGACCATCGAAAATCACAACGACTTCGTCTGGTTTTCTCGTCTGGTTGTTATAGATACTCTCCAAGGCGATCTTTAAAAACTCCGGAGAGTCGTTTTTATATACAGACATCAGGACAGAATAAGTTGCCATTATTGCTTCCCCTGTTCTTTCTTATACATCTCACCAGTGCCACCTTCTACTACACTTTCGTCCTTTCCGAACACATGGAGAGAACCGAAGAAGCACTTACAATCCATTCCAAATCTCAAGTTTTTCGCATACTCGCCGTCAAATTTAGCTTTGACCGGGATTTCCAGCTCATCACGACCATTGATTTGAGCCCATCCAGTAAGTCCCGGCTTGATATCGTTTGCACCGTACTTATCCCTCTCAGCCGTTAGCAAATCCTGATTCCATAATCCCGGACGCGGTCCGATTACACTCATGTTTCCGATAAAGATGTCCCAGATCTGTGGAAGTTCATCCAAGGAGTGTGCGCGGATGAATTTCCCGCTCTTTGTTATGTACTGTTCCGGGTTATCAAGCATGTGCGTGGGCTTATCATGGGGTGTGTCCATCCGCATGCTCCGCAGCTTATGCAATCTGAAATATTGCTTGTCCTTGCCGATCCTCTTCTGTGTGAACAGCACTGGACCGGGATCGTCAATTACAATCCACAGAGCGAGGATTGCAAACACGGGGGACAGGACCACGAGACCTCCGAAGGACAAGATGATATCTATGCCTCTCTTTACATACTTCTCATAAACGCCTGCTCTGTGCTCCGTCACCCCTACCGCTTCCAGATGCCCACAGACACCATCCGCATTAGCGGGTTCTGTCTCATCCTCAACGAACTTTACTTTCTTCCCCTCCATGGGATTCCGCTCTTCCGGCTTGTCCTTATAGACTGATCCCGGTTTCTTTATAAGACCAACCACTGCCATTCCTGCGGCGACAGCACCTAATGCAGTTATTACTTTCCCTAAAGCGTGCATCTCTTCAC
>AUXO012767911.1_pt1 | contig 10691 bp, 9 predicted proteins | sample 768731 | NCBI WGS metagenome assembly AUXO01 (sample SAMN02715735, study PRJNA202380) | gut metagenome | biome: sheep rumen | host: Ovis aries | place: New Zealand: Palmerston North
CAGATATATCTTTACCGCTTACATGTAATCCCACCACAGCAAAGCAAGCCATAATTCTTATTAAATCAAGATTATAATTTCTCTGTCTGTCGAAAGCATCTTGTACTCCACTTAACATGTCAACCCCCACCCTAAAAACTATTGTATAATTATATTATTTTTACGCAATACTACATACATCGTAATAGTCACGAATGATTCTACAATGACAACAGTTATTGCCAATCCTATCCCCTGCCATATGTAAATCATAGGACAAACTAAAATAAAATTTAAAAATGCAGATGCCATCAAGATACGACTAAAGATGCGTTGCATACCAAAAGCCACCATCGTTTGTATACCAAAAATATTACTCAATCCTATAATAAAGGGCAAGAAACTTATTATTTTTAATATCAAAATTGATTCATTATACGAATCCCCCATGATTATCGTAACCAATTGTTCAGCCATCATAAACACAAACGATGAAGTTATCAACGTTATTCCAGCAATAAAATGCAGTATTCTACATAAAAAATCCACTGCCTTCGTCTTAGATTCCTTAAATAAAACAGATACATGTGGAAAGACCGCATTGGATATTGGTGCCATCAAACCTTTAACAGCTTCAATCAATTTATTGGCGGCTGTGTAATAACCAACCACAGTATTATTAGTCAATATTCCCAACAGGAATACATTACTATTTGTATACAAGTTAATAAATAAAGTAGAAACAAAAATATCCCATCCATTTATAATTTTCTCTCTTATATCTGCCAGTTTAGGCATAATCAAAAAAAATAACGGCATGTGAAAGCTATAAATCACTCTATTAATATCTTCTACATATAAATGACCTAATATAACACAAATTATCGCAATTCCCTTTGCGACATCAAAGCTATCCTCACGTCTTTTACATAATGTATCTATTTTTTCAATCATAATCCCTCATCAAATTATATTTTATTAAAAAATTTTTTAATTCTTGTTTATACCAAAAAATCGGATTTATCTTTTTTGTCGCTTCACAAAACGATTTACCACTTCTTATTTGTTTAAAAAACTCATCATGTTCTTTAGATATACGAACAGGATGACGCAACTGTGTATTAGGTATCTTAGCTTTTTCCAAATCCACATCATAAATATTTAATGAAGCCATATCTAGTAGTTTCTTTCCCTTTTCGGTCTGTATTAATGCCAAAGAAATACCTCTTTTTATTTCCTTGTTGCTTAATTTAGATCCCCAAGAATCTCCTAGCGTAACATCTCCAACTCTTTCCCCAGTAGCATAATAGCAAGAATAACAATTTTCCGTAAAATTAACTCCATTCATAAATAAATATATATATTTTTCTTGAACCCGTACTGGTAATATTTTTTTCAAATTCACTTTTAACTGATATTCTGTATTATTTCTAAAATCAATTTTATTTATCTCAGGCCACATGTATCCATATTCTCTCAAAGCCATATCCAAAATCTTTTTCGATGGTGATCCATGACAAATCAAATCGATAGTATATAACTGTGGCAATAATTTTTTCCCTACATAATTTATCATAGCAGACACTTGACACGGAACACCCAAGAATAAAACCTTACTCCCATTTACTAATTCCGTTTTAACCTTTTTATATATTCCTATCGCATTGCTTTTTACATATTTCGAACCTGAAAAATCTTTCAATTCATTAATATTTCTAGCTAGCGAAAAATAAAAATTTCCTTCAAAAAATTTACAAGAAGCGACAACACCACCGTCTTCTACAAATGCTTGAAAAATTGCAGCTGCAAATCCTCCCGATGAACTTGATGAGCGAATTTCACAATTTCTAGCCCACCCTTGATACCAGGCAATAGGACTCTTTAATTCTGCTGGATTTTCTTTCTGACAAACATTATGGCAAGCATTACAATGAATACACTTCTCTTCATCGATAATAGCATTTATATATTCTATATCATCACATATATTTATAGCATTTTTAGGACAAATATCTACACAAGCCATACAAGCAGCACATTTGTTTTTTTCACATACTGTAATCATGCTTATCTCCTCACCATATAATATTTAAATCTCCGCTTCAATTTGCCTATAAAAATTATCACCACATCATCTTTTATATAATACAGCCCTGTAAAATAGGCCAATATACCAACACTAATCATCAAAAATGTATTTATAATATTAGAGGATAAATATCCACCCATTATATTCATCAAAGCAAAAGAAATAAATGCAAATAGAAAATACCTTTTTGCTAGTTTAAATGAATCCATTATATCGAATGTATTTTTCACAATATAAAACTGAACAAAAGTAACAAAAAATTCAGCTGTTATAGATGAAATAGTAGCGCCAATTGACATAAATTTAGGAATCAGAAATATATTCATGAAAAAATTAACAATTGCACCACATACTACTGATAAAGTCATCAAATTCTGTCGATTAGTAGCTACCAAATACTGAATTCCAATAACATTACTAAGACCGACTGCAATCAATAAAAGACTAAACAATTGTAACAATACAACCACTTTTTCATATCCAGGCCCAAAAAACCATGGCACAAAATTAGGTGAAATTGCAACCAACATTGCGACCATAGGCATAGATATAAACCATACAAAACGCAATGAACGCATAATATATTCATGAACTTGTTTGTAATTTCCTTGTGCATATGTCGATGAAATTCTAGGAAGCATAACCGTCCCTAGAGATGTAACCACCATCAGTGCCATTTTTGCACATTTTTCAGCCTGTTCATAATAGCCATTCTCTACAGTAGAAACACTGAAAAAACCTATCATTGTTTTATCTAATACCGTATATACTTGTATAGCAATCTGTGGAATGAACAACTGCATTATCACCTTAAAGTTTCTAAATGGATTAATCTTATCTAATGATACCGTGACCAAATATTTAGGCAAGTATGCACAAACCCAAAGTCCGCCAATTAACGCCAGAGTACTATTCATTAATACATAGAGCCAAAGGTCTTCTGCACACTGTATCAAGCTAAACAGCATAACAATACTTATAATACGAACCACAAGATTTCTAAGCACTACCCTACCAAACTCTTCCAATCCTTGAAAAAACCATGAAACATCAAAAAGCAACGCAACAATATTTAATGCTTGAATTGAAAAAATTAAATAGTTCGTCTCCACATTACGTAGCACTAAAATATAATACAACAATAAACTACATAGCACCGCAAATGCACGAAAAATTGACACTTCATATAAAATACGACTTTGTTCATGCCGATTATCTTGATGATACGCTATTTCACGTTGACCATAATTTGCCAAGCCTATTGTTCCTGCCAAGACAAAATATGTAACTATAGAGGTAGTATAGCTGTACAGGCCTATTCCTTCGGCGCCCAAAACTCTGGAAACATATGGCGTCGTAATTAAAGGAGTAAGCAGCGTTATTAGCTGATACCCTGTATTATAAACATAGTTTTTTGAAATACTTTTCCCCATAATCACTAGCCTTTACTATTTCGACAAACGATATAAAAAACGATAGATAGGTAAAAATATATTATAACTGTAATGTATCAAACTATACCTTCCTATCCAAAAAGAATTTATATATTCCCCAAATCTATTGCGAACATCTTTATCAAATTCGACAAACATAGAATTTTTATCCGCTTTGATCATCTTCACAAACCAGCAGTTAATCATCAAATATCTAGATTTCAAAAAATCAAATAAATAATCTTTTTTCCCACCATCTAACATATTAGCTTTTAATAAATCATCATAAATAGATAATAATCTTTCTTCTATATGCAATAAATCTTGACAGTGCTTATAAATTCCTTCTTCACTTACACTTTGCCCAGACTCTCCTAATCTATATTGATATAAATATGAATCAAAAAATGAAACCGTATCCGAACATAATGCTATAAAGAAAATATATTCCGTATCAGCATAAAAACGCTTTTCGGAAATTTTATATTGGACACTCCTTATTTTCTCTGTTTTTACTGTAGTACAATGCATAGGAATATTGTTTTTCCAATCAACATCCGAAAATCTCAATGTCTTTTTTAGCGGAAAGTTCTGTGTATAATCAATTTTTCTTTCAAATGTTGGATATACTTCATTATAATTACTAACAATCAAATCATCATTACAGTATTTTAAATAATCTATAAAATCATCTAACTCATTAACATCGCACCAATCATCACCATCTAATATCTTAAAATATTTTCCTTTAGCCAATTTTATTGAATTATTAATAGTAGAGCCATGTCCACCATTTTCTTTGTTAATCAAAAAGATAGAATCCGGGTATTTATTTTGATACTTCTCAGCAATAGTTCTAGTATTATCCTGTGAACCATCATTTTCAATCAAAATTTCTATTTCTGCGAAATGTTTCGATTCAACAAATGAATCCAAACATTCCTCAATCGTATTTTCAACATTATATGCTGCAATCGAAATCGTCAGTAATTTATCCAAAATGCCTCACTCCTATATAATTATATAAGCTTTTAATATAGACTATATATTCAGTTTTATATAGTTTAATTCAATGCATCACTTAAAAACTTCTCACTATCTTTCCTTAACAACAACAGCTTATTATTTACGCTTTGATAATCTATACTTTCTATATTAACACGCTGTCTATAATTAACTATATCGATACATCTATCCTGCAAATTAAGTGCCGATAATAGTGTCCTTATACGATTGTCCTTCAATCCGTTTATACTAAAAAAAAGTTTTTTAAAGATTACAGAAAAAACCGTTCCATGAAAGGATGATGAAACAACCATCTTAGCATTTTTTATTAAGTATAAATACTCTAAAGGTCCAGCCTCAATTATCCACTTAAAACCAATTAAGTCTCGTTTAGTCTCAACATTCGTAATAACAACAGGTAACTTATATTTAGTGGCAATATCCCTGATTATTTCATATTCATCTGGGCAATGCTTTAAACTATAAAAGAATATATATTCATCTGGAAGATCTTTTATACAAGTATTTTCTAATAATCTATTCCATTCAGATTCATCTAACAACAGTGTTGGATCAACAGTTATACTCGGTCTAACATCCAATAGCATTTCAACTATATCAGCCGATTTCTCATCTCTGACACTTATATAATCATAATTTTCCAAACATCCCTTTATTTTAGTAAAAAGGCTTTTATTCTGTTCATCTATCCCAATAGGGCCAAAACTAGGCGCATAAGATATACGTTTAGCATCTTTGACAAAATCTAAATAATAACTAATCGAAAAATCAAAACAAGCCATATTCCAAATCTGATCAGACCCAGTAATATACGCCGTATAACAACCATTCGATTCTCTTAATTCCTGTTCTGTTCTGTATTGCCTAGCCGATAAACTTAAATTTATTTCTTGAAATTTTTTAAACTTTTCATATCTTCTTTTCCTAGGCAAATACAGCATAGCAAAAAATAAGCTTTTTATATGATCCTTGAGATTCATCCCCCAAGGCACAATTCGATATAATTCCATTGATTTCTCGGGATAAAAATCAACAATTTCAGTTCTGTAACCATGGCTATTTAACCATGTTTTTAATGCATAAGATTGCAAAGAAGAACCATAATTATGCGCACGATGAAAGGTCAGTATTCCAATCATATTTTCCTCATTTCTTTGACACTTTTAACAATAAAGATTCCCATGCTCCCCATACTTTCTCGGAATCAAATTTCTTTGCTTGCTTTTTTCCCAGCACTCCATACTTCACTCTTATATCTTGATTATTTATAAAATATTCAAGTGCATCACTTAATGCTTTTATATTATTTTCAATTAACCACCCACACTTACCATCTTCTAAAATCTCACGAGATGCTACACAATCTTTCATCGCAATAGTTGGAACACCATAACTCATGGCTTCCACCAAAGCTAAGCCAAAGCCTTCTCTTAAACTAGGAAAACAAAAAATATCAGCACTTGTATATACAGACTCAATATCCTTGGTAGGACCATGTAAAAAAATACGATTGTTCAACTTTTTTTGTTCAATCATTTTTTTTAATTCATTTTCATACCCCGGACTGCTTTCTTTTCCCCAAAAATCCAATACCCAATCAGGATATTTATCTGCAATTTTAGAAAAAGCCTCTATTACATAATCTTGTCTTTTATCTTCTTTATGAAGTCTAGCTACTTCGACTATATGATATTTTTTCTTACACTTTTCTATAGACGCACCTACAGTTGGTATCTTTATAGCATTTGGTATCACCAAAACATTATTCAAATTAAGTCGTTCATTCATATACTTCAGATTGCCATTTAATAAAACTTGAACAGCATCATTACAATTCAAAGCTTTCTTTTCAAAAGTAGAACACGAACTCTCAATTTCCCACTCAGGCATTATGTGAAACATTGTAATCAGAGGAATATTTTTTATATTTTTTACAATCAGCCCATTTGTTATCGTATTAAACGATACAATCACACTAGGTTTTTCATCGCAAATACATTCCCTTATAGCCATTCCTGCTGTTCTATTCATCCAATAAAAATTCCAATCTTTATGTACATTCGCACCCATAATGTAAAGACATTTTCTAATTCCTCTAGCCCATATTGGTATGGATTTAGAAAAGAGCATCTTGCTTTTCGGATAACGATTATTTTTCATAAGATTAACTAGCTTTACTCTTGAATCTAAATCAAATCGAGGTTTATCTAATGTTGGAGATGCGTATAATATCGTAACTTCATGATTTCTATTTACCATTTCATTAGCAAAAGTAATCAAGACATGTTCTACGCCGCCAACCTGCCTTAAATGAAAAAAATACGCCAATATTATTTTCATAGACTTCCTCTACGCCTTTCTCTAAGCCAATATAACAGCCGATACAATACCGGTGTATACGACAATAAATAAAACTTCCCCCAAAAAGATTTAGGCAATGACATAGCATTAACATCTTTTGCTTTCAACAATTCATTTTGATATTTTTGTTTTATCAACTTCATTTTATTAGGAGAACTACTGAACACACATTCTCTTATCATTTGCAAACATCCATATAGATATATTGTATTATATTTCGCCTTTACTTTCTCAAACAAATCCATCTCTTTTAATTGTTTTTTTTGACACAATAACGCACTCATATAATCTTCGCGAACTACATCTTTAGACATCACAATACTATTTTGTCGTTCAATATAATGATATTTACATTCAGGTAAAAAAACAACTTTTTCTGCCTGTTTATATAGTTGAAATATCATCGCAACATCTTCATAAGTCTTACCTACGGAAAATTTATTATTCGTAAAAAAATGCGCAGGGAATAGTTTATTCCACAAGAAAGATCCATAACGAAGTTCTTTATTAAATCTCAACTTCTCTACTTCTTCATCAAGATTATATAGTATAGCCTGCATACTATCCATAAATACGACTTCTTTTTTCATCTCTATATCGGCATTATTTTTTTTAGTATATAAGCAAACAGGAATGTATTTTATGGATGCAAATCGATATAAATAACTATACATATCCTCATCAACATAATCATCACTATCGACAAAACCAATATATGTACCAGTAGCATTTTCTATTCCTGCATTTCTTGCAGATGCCACACCACCATTAGACTTATGAATCACTACTATTCTATTATCACGTTCTTTCCACGCATCACATATAGCTGACGAACCATCGGTTGAGCCATCATCTATTAATAGTATTTCCAAATTCCTATATGTTTGTTTAACAATAGATGATATGCATCTATCCAAGTACTGTGAAACATTGTAAATAGGTATAACAATTGATATTAATTCTTCCTCATCAATTATAGTCTTCAACAAGCCCTCTCCTTTTATTCTTGAAATTTCATATAAAGCGCTGACAATTCAATAAAGATTAAGATCTGAAATGCTGTAGCTGGCATCATGATTTTCATAGGCAATCCAGCTATTATAAATATGATCAATAATATATTATCATATGATTTCTTACAATCCGAAGAAATCCATAAATAGTACAACGATATACATCCTGCTATTCCAATCCCAGCCAACCATTCAATCGTGGTGTCATGCGCCCATTGTAAATTAAAGCTCAACCCCAAAATAGGACGTTCTATGAATACATAAAAATTATCGATAATACTCGTAAATCTTGCAATTGTAGAACCAATTCCTTCATTACCAATCATCAAAATAGCAGAATTTTCCATCAGCATATCCATAACAAATATAGCATCATATAATCGTCCCATAAAATACTCGTTATTAGAAATAAAACACAATAAAATTAAAAATACAATCCCAACAAATACTACGGATTTCTTTTGTTTTATAACAGCTTTAAAAATATTAGTTCGCTTTTCTCTAAGTTTTAAAAGTAAAAAAATCAAAAACAATACCAGTAGCATCCAAACGGCTGAAAATCCTCCAGTTATCATAATAAGTATCAATGCAGATATTGTTGTAGTTTTAGAATAAGTTTTAGGAATATCTTTCATCATTTGTGGCTGCAACTTATAAATAACATTAAGCAATAACATCAAAACAACTATTGTAAATAAAAAAATAATATAATGTGAAGCTTCTTTAGTGAATCCTTGTAAAATATAAAAATCTCCCCCTTTTTTAATTGCTTCAACTAAAGTCGATTCTTCAGAAACGCCAAAAATAATTTCTGTGAACCAAAATGTAACATCCAAATTGCCCATTACATTTTTTACATAAAATTCTATAAATCCAAAATAAATTGCCGGCTTACTCCATTTAATTATCCGCATTGAAATTTCAATATAATCATTCCAAGTCAGCAACTTTTTAGCTAAAATTATAATCAATGCATATGATAATATGTTTTTAAATTGTTTCAAATAAAATGTATTATCTGGATATATATATTCTTTTGAGTATTCCCCAGCAACATATCCATCCCATCCCTTTGGAGCATCCATTGGTAAAAGCAATCCATCATATGGAAAAAGCATTTCATTCATCATACTTAGAGTAATCATGCTTATAAATATAACAGCTGCCAGAGTAGGCTTTGTCGGCAACTCAACCTTTCGAGCAAGGACTATATACGCCGAATAAAAAAATATAATATTTATACATATTGCATTCCTATTTAATTCACTTCCTGCTATAGATATCATATAGCCTTGAAATAAGTTAACACTAAGGAAACACGTAACAAAAAACAAATCTTTAAAATTATCTTTGGAAGTTTTATTATTAACAAAAAAATATATAATATACGCAATGATAAAAAGTGAAAATATAGGCATTAAATCATCCTCTAGCAAATCACAATCGCTCAATCGATTTTATACTTTTAAATTTATTTTTCTATCATATAAATAGCCATTTCCCAATTTATTCTTGATATAATTTAGTAACAATTTCCACCTCTTCATTAATATCATAGCCAGAACTTTTTATATAGCCACTTACATTTGTTCGTTTAAAATTTCTTTTTCCTATTACAAACTCTGCCCATTCCTGAGCAGAATCATTTAGTGATTTAAAATAGAGATTAGGTGTGATTTTTGTTTCTTTAGAAAGTGCATCTGAACATAAACAAAACACTCCTGACGCCTGTGCTTCCAACGCAGCAACGCAAAGCCCCTCAAAATGTGATGGCAACAAAAAACAATCCATGCCTTGATATAAACTATTTACATCCTGCCGCATTCCCAAGAATCGTACATTTTTCTCTAGACCATAATCTACAACTTTATTTTTCACAGTATTATATATAGAATCATCACTTGTCGAATCACCTATTAAAAGCAAGACCGCAGTATTATCACGGTGATATATTTCTCTAAAAACCTCTATTAAGAATAAATGATTTTTCTGATACGTAAATCTCGCTACATTGCCTATAACAAATTTATCTTCTAAATTCATTTTTGAGCGTATGCTAAGTCTTTTGTTTTCATCATATATAAATTTCTCCATTTCTATAGCATTATGGACAACTGTAAATTCATCTTTTTTAAACAACCAGCGTCCAGCCATTTCAGAGCATGCCCAATAATCTGTTACTGACAATTTCATCAGCATTCTATTCAATAACACTAACATTCTTCGTTTAAACGTCATTTTTAGTTCATCACCAGAATTATGCGAATGTATAATTCTTTTAGGATACCTAAACAGCATTGCTATAAAGAGCGGGAATATATAATATAAATGACATGTATTCAATACTATTGCTCTATATTTATGACGTACATTCCATAATAATCGAATAGTATCCCAATAATGCTTCAAAGGATTAATATGCCTTGAGCTAACATTATAAATCATACTACCGTTTTTTTTGATTTCACTTGAAAACACAATATCACTTTCACCAGTAATATTCAAAAAATCATACTGTATACTCTCTCTATCCAAATGACGATATTGTGACATAATATATGTCTCCATACCGCCTATATTATTGGTCATTCCAATTTGAAGAATTTTTATCATTTTTCAATCATGCCTATCATTTTATTTTTTTATCATCAAAAAAAGCTTTGCACATTTAAAGCGAATTAGTCGAATCAGCAAAATAAACATATAAATAACTATTGCATTTTGGCTTTTTAATAAATTTACCAAAAACTTCTTTTTTATACTGTTAAATTTTATATTAAATGAGAGAAA
>AUXO013803612.1_pt1 | contig 10691 bp, 6 predicted proteins | sample 768731 | NCBI WGS metagenome assembly AUXO01 (sample SAMN02715735, study PRJNA202380) | gut metagenome | biome: sheep rumen | host: Ovis aries | place: New Zealand: Palmerston North
TAGTTATATATATAAAGTAAATGATACAATCAATATTAGTAGTACTAGCTTAAAACTTGAGTGTACGCCAACATTTAACCAAATTAAGACATTAGTGGATAATGAATGTATTAAAGTTACTGAGTCGGCTGTGTTACAGGATGCTAAGAAATGGCTAGTATATGTAGCTGGTACAGGTTATACAAGCTATGCTACCTTAACGAGCTCATTCCAGTCAACTATAAATAAAAGCTCAATAACACTAAAGGATTTAATAGGTTTAGCAGCTAATGGATACTTTATAAATATTTCTAATAATACTATCACAGTTATAGCTAAAAATAACTATATCACATCTGATGGTAAAGGTAATATATCAGTTTCTACAACTGCTCCAGCTGTTACTGATGATTCTCCACTTGGTAGTCCTATAAGTACTCTTAAACAAGATACTATTAAAGGCTTGAAAGCGGGAAGTTATCTTTATACTGGTAGTACTCTTAGTATTAAGCCTGGCCAGAGAGTAGAGCTAACTTCATCAAAAACATATAATGTAAAAAATGACCGTAATTTAAGTAGCCCTAGTCTAGATACAATTATGGCGATGTCGAATAACCAGTTCTATTACTGTGAAGCTGGATTCTCACTTACAAAAGATACTTGTATTATTTATCAAAATAAAAAGTATACTGTAGCTAACGATTCTATATATGTAAAATATAATAAAGGACCAGAAATTAATACTCCTACAGGATTAATTGGACTAGCAAATAATACATGGTATAAATATACTGGTACTAGCCTTACATTTAATAAAAATAGTTATATACTCAGATATAATAATATCCTCTATAAGGATGTAGAAAAAGTAACAACTAAGGATAATATCATTGGTAGCTTAAGTACAGCTAATACCTGTATGGAGTATACAGGTGAGACATTTACAATAGCTAAAAATGGATATTTAATAAATACAAATAATAAAAAATATATTGTAGATAATCCTATTTATAATATGAAATCTGTTGGTGAGCTAACATCATTAGATTTTGCAACAATAAATAGTATTGCCAATAATACGACTGAAAATAAGTACTTTACTTATACAGGCGAAAAAGTTACTCTTAGCTCATCTATTGAGTTCTGTAATCATAGAGGAACAATTTTCTATGGAACCGAAGATGATGTTAAGCTTCCTGAAAGTAATAAAACTAATTCTTTGGATTTCAATAAGCCATTAGATAACAACTCTTATATTAATATAAAAGTTGCTATGAGTATTCCACATAATGGCTATTATATAAAATCCAATAATGTAATATCCTATTCTCATCAGAATCAACTTAAATCGTCTGACGATATTAAAGAGTTTACATTAGCGAACCTTTATAGCATGGCTGAAGATACCTATGCAAAATATACGGGTGTTAACTATACTATCTTAAAGAACAGCTACTTTATTAGAACAGAGGATAAGGCTCAATCAAAAATTGAAGCAAACTTCCCAGTAGAAAATAAGGGAAGTATTAACAGTTTGGACCTTAATATTCTTGCTAATATGAGTAATTATCAAGTTAAGGCTACTGAAAATATCGAAATTAAAAATGATACATTCTATAGAAATGTAGATGGCAAAATTTCTAGTGCTGAATCTTCATCTAGTACTTACCATTACATGGACGTAGATACATTTGACTTAAATAAGTTCCTTAATACACCTACATCTTGGTATAGACAATATATAGGTCCTGACTTGTATATAAACGCTAGTGATATCATTAGTAGAAGCCCTTCTGAGGTTGATGAGGCTAATATATCTACTAGCGGAGATATTATAGGTATACTTGAAGCTATTCTTAGTAACCCAACAGTTACTTATAAGTTTATGCCTGATAATAATAAAGGTATAATTATTAAGAGTAATTCATATTTTGTATATAATGATAACCACTTAAGTATATCTGAAAATTTACCATCTAATATGCTTAGACTTAACGATATAGTAGCGGAAGATACCACAAGCTTTATTAGCAGCTTTATTGCGGTATCATATAATGATTACCATATTAAGTATGTTGGTAAAGATGGTGGTATTAGTAAAAACTCATATATCTACAAAGAGAATGGAGAATATAAGGTAGAATCTAATGTTAGCTATACTCCTAGTAATGAAGAGCTTCATATTGAAGGTGACCTTACAGAAAATAAGGTAGAAACTATACTTAATAACTTGGTAAAAATACCAGAAAATACCTGTACAAAATGTATTGATAATAACGTATCTTTACCAGCTGGAATATATTATATTTATTATCTTGAGGGATCATTCCATATTAGTATTTCTCAGCCATCATCTATGGATGAGGAGTCTGCAAATGATGATAAATTACGATCAATTTCTTCATTAGTTTCTAACCCAGAAACGAAATATATTAAGTTAGACTTAACTGCAAATAACATACTTATAAATAAAGATGAATTTGTAACTAAGTCTAACGGCTACTTAAAGGTAACCTCTAATGCACCACAATTATATGGATATACAGAAACAAGTATTGACAAAATTGATTTTGATCAATTGTATAAGATGCAGAGTAATATAATCTATAAGTATACTGGTGAAAACTATACTCTAAAAGAAAATACATATATTATAAAGTCTAATAATACTATTTCTACTGCAGATAAAGTGATTACTAGACAAACTCCTATTAGTGGTGATATTCTTAATACCTTAGAAAAACTTACAACATTAGACGATAATACTGAAGTACAGTATACTGGCCAAACTGTAAGTATTAACAAAAATTCATATATTGTACGATTAGATGGAAAGTTTGCAATATTAAATAAAGAATTTAAAAAACTAGATAATTTTGCAACTTTTGATTTAAGAGACCTTGATTCAATTGAAGAAGGTACATATAGACAATATACTGGTGAAGAATATGTATTTAAGACTAATAGTTATATCTTAAATAACCATGGAGATTGGCTAATCAGTGATAATGCACGACTTGACGTAATAGCTGATTTCGATATCAAAGTATTGAGCGAATTTGTAAATGATAAATACTTCAAGTATATGGGGCCAGATATCTGTTTAGCAGATATAGGAATTACACTCTCTGAAAGCCTTTCAATTTCAGATGATAAGTTAAGTGAATACTTCTATTTAGAGGATGAGGACCAAGAACGTCTTAATATAGAAACTGAATATTTAGATTCTGTTAGCTCAGCTGTAGAGCAAATAAGTCTTTCATTTGATGATAGATTTGTCTTGAAAAAAATTGGTAATAGTTCTAATAGATTCTACTATGATAGAATATTAGGATACTTCCCTCTTAAGGCTGTAAGATATATTGAGTTTAATGCAAAATTTGGTTACTCAATTAACCAAGCTGTAAAGAACTTCTTTAATCAAAATTTACATGATATCGATACTCTAGATAGTGGAATTCCAGCGCCTATTACGCATATCTATCTTCAGCAGCGTGGTTATGGTGGTACAAGACTAAGAACTGAGAAAGATAATAGTTGGAAGGAAGAGTTACCTTGGGAAATAGACAAGGTTGCTTTCATGGATAAGCATCTTAAAAATTCTAATAATGAACCTATATTATTATGTGATAGTATTGGTAAAGAAATAATTTCTAACCATGGAGAATTTATAGTTCATAATAATGATATTGTGAAAGTTTCTGTTAATGATTTAGCAGAAAATACTTCTAAAACATTAAGCTTATTATCATTTGAGAATAATACAATTAGAACTCTCGCTACAGTTAAGGTTAGTAAACCAGCTTTATCAAAAAACCTTATTTGGACATCTCAAAATAACGTATCTATTGATATTACACAAAGAACTGGTACTACTCAGGAACTTACTAATATTTACTACATTTGTCCAGATAAGTTTATGAAATCTGAGCTATCTGCTGATACAAGTATTATGGTCTCTACCATAGAGGATATAGTAGAAATAACAGATAGTGATAGAAAAGATGGTGAAACATATGAAGCTGCATTTAATAGAGTTAATAAATTTGACGCTGACGAAAATTCTGACGAAAATTCTGACGAAGTTTTTGCCAAAAATTTTGCCAAAAATTTCAAAATTGAGGGTGGCGTTCTTAAATTTACAATGCCTGGTTCACTTGAACGTTACCCTAAATGGATTAAAATTACAAGTAAGGGTATTACAAAGATAATCTCTATTTCATATGATAAGAATCCAAATAATGTCTATGGAACTGTAACACCAGCTTACTATTATTATTATAATGATGAATATGTTTTTGTTAAAAACACAAATAACAATATGGCATCTTATACTTTAGGTAGTAATACAGTTACTCTTAATAATTCTGAAAAGATATCTTTAACCGATACAGATTCCGCAAGAGAGGTAAACTTACCACTATTCGAGCTAGGAAAACTTAATGCATATTACTTATATGATATGTCATACGAGAGAACAGGGGTAGATTCCACAAATCCTCTCTATCATGTACGAAGTAATTATTATATTGGTAGCAGAAAAATTGAGGATACCTATATTTCTGAAGAGCCTGACGATAGCAAAAGTGAGGAATCTATATCTATTTCTGCATCTTATAGTGATAACACCTATACTTTTGAATTTGGTGAATTTACTATTGAAAAACATACTGAATCTAGCTCAGGATTAGCGCTAGACTCAGAAACATTTATAGTAAGTAATGAGAATGAGATTAAGTTTAAGGTAATTGCTGATCCAGCTAATGAAAATGAGTTATATATAAAAGGTGCTTTAGGCCCTATTTATATGAGATACCCACGTTATCAAAGCTTTGAAAGCCTTTTGAGAGAAGAAGGTCCGGTTATCAAGGAATATGATGACTACTTTAATGCTTCAACTGTAAAGGGCGGAAATGAAGAGCCAATATCTGATGCATTCAATCTAATTGAAACAAATGGCGTTACACTCTCAAAGAAACTACCTATTGATAGCCTTAATGATGGTAAGACTCATTTTGTGCGTATAGAAGTTCTTACTAGAAAGACTGTACCGCTAACAAAAAATAACGCATTTAATGATGATTATGAAGAAATACCTCTCAAAGATATTTCCATTTTCCCTCCAGATAGAGTTTACTTTAATCCAAAGGGATATCCAAAGTCTCCAATTATAATAAATAATACCCTATTTAGAGGCGAAAATAATATTTATTATAGCTCTGCTTTATTTACTAATGCTAATGATAATTATATAAGAGAATGTAATAAATCAGGTAAGCTTATTAGATATATTGTTTCTAATGGTGATATCATCGATAGACCAATTGATAGCAGTAAAGATAGTATTGATGATACCTTTATTCCAAGATATCCAAACTATAATTCTTGTAAAGAATGGTTTGAAAACGAATTCTATATTAAAGGGCAAGAATCTAACCCATTCTGGCAAGTTATTAACTTAACTTCTAAATTTAATACTGTAACTCAGTCATGGAACCAAGAGCTTACTCTTAATAAATTTGAAAAAATGAATAGAACAATAAAACAAACTCCTGTTAGTAATGATGAGGCCTACTTAAAGTTAAGTAGAGCTTCAACTGCAGAAATAATTGATGATGAAATTCGTCAAGATTATAATTGTAACTATTTAGACTTATTTGAGGGTAAAATAAGATTTATTGCTTCTGAGCCAGATAATACTCTATACTCAGAAGGTGGAGCAGCAGAAATTATAAAATATGGTATTTGTGCAAATAATACTGTAAAAGATACCTTCCATCCAAATGATGGTGAGGAAATTAAAATACCTGGATACCTACAAAGCTCATATACTGTAAATAGTAAAAAGAACTTTGCAAACCCAAATGAGGCAGATTCTGCAATTGTAGAAGTAACTGAACTTGGTATATTTAATAGATACCACATACTCATAGCATATGCAGTATTCCCACCAATAGAATACCGCTCAGATACGCAGCATGTTAGCTTTACAAGCTTTGTAAAATATGGGTCATGTAGTATAGAATAATAACTAATAGTGGGTAGCTTAATAGTTACCCACTAATTTTTAATAGGAGTGGAATTATGTCAGACAGTATAGATGCTGAATCAGAGTCTTTTAGCTTGGACTTTGAATCATTAGAGCAAGAAGCGGTTATTAAACAGAGTTATCAAACGGATGAACGTGGATTTTTCAAAATTAATGGAGTATATACAGGTCCATACCCAAGAACTAAAACGCTCTCAGAAGTTTCTAAAAAGAATTTTCCATATGAAATAAATGAGAAAACTCAATTAAAAGATGAGGGAGATTTTTATAGTGCACCAGTACCTTCGCCAGCTGAGGAAACTAATCAAAAAAATACAGGTTATCTAGTAGATACAAATGGTACTTATAAAGATGCGGGCACATATTCCGGCCCTATACCATATGATGATGGAATAAATCCAAATAGTAAAAATAATTCTAACTATGAGATTTCTGAAAATGGCGCTTTTAAGGATGTAGCGGGAATATATACTGGCCCAGTACCAAATGAAACCGAAAAAGCTAAAGCTATTTTGCAGCTATATGATGCTAAAGAATACGAACAAGATGAAAAATATATAAAATTAAAAAAATGGCAAAAAAATCATCTTAGGCATGCAGGTTATAAATATAAACCAAAAAATATGGTCTTAATAGATAAATAAAAAAGAAAGGTACCACATTATGGTACCTTTTATTTTATTTTCTTTCTTTTGCAGCCGCTTCGTTTTCTTTTTCCTGCTTTCTTTTTAAGGAAACTTCTTTATGATGTTTCTTTGCAGAAGGTTTTTCAAAATATTGACGATCACGATATTCCTGTAAGATATCTTCTTTATCTACTTCTTTGCGGAATTTGCGAATTGCTCTTTCTAAATTGTCATCCTGAACGATAACTGTAACCATTATTAGCCTCTTTATAATAAAATTCTAAAATTATAATAGCGAGTTTTAAAAACTCTGACTGATTTTTAATTAGTACTTTACGGCTATTTTATAAAAAATAAACTAATTTATAATAGTTTACATATAATAAATGAGGAAATAACTATGGATATTTTAGATACATTTTTTAAGTCAGAAAAGTTAAAAGAGTCTAATATAGAAATTCTCCCAAATGCAGGAGTTTGTAAAGACGAAAATGGATCAACGCATCCTATAGATTTTGATGGTGTTGGTTTTGATGGTGTTGGTCAATTTTATTATTGGCTCTTTGATAGAGCGGACCATGGCATAGATGACCCTATTCCAGCTGCATTAACAATTACTGAAGAAGATGGTACAGAATCTACACAACATTCATACTGGAAACTTGAAGATTTTAAAAAATACCTTGATGCTGTAAATGAAAGAGGGGCTTCTGTTACTCATGTAAGAATTTCTGAATCAAAAATGAAAGAAAATGTTGGAGATTTACCTGCTGGTTATACAGATGAAGACTTAGCAGAATTTTTGGATAAAGAGCCATCAATTCCTACTGAAATTGAGGAAGATGTTTATGATCCTAGCGATGAAGTTATTCAATTTGTATTTAATGACCCAAACTCTGATATACAGAAAAAAATTGATGAAAAATTTGATGGTGGTTATGTAGATAACTCCTCTATGGCAACTATTGGTGAATTCCGTAATTTTGTTATGGAAAATGAACTAGATGTTGAAGATTTCAGAATCTATGATACTAAAGGTGAAGAATATTTTGATAAGCTTGCTTTAGTATATGATACAGTTAGAGACCCACAAGGTTTAGAAGAGAACATTAAAGAAATTTCAAAGAAGGAAAAATTAAATGAAGCTGTAATCGCTGGTGCTAATGGTTTAGTTTATTCTTCTGAAAATAGATCAGCAAAGCATGATGCTGCTGATGCTTTACTTAGAAAAATTGGAAAGCTAAAAGAGCCAGCTCCACTTAATGAAAGTATTGAAACTCATAGTCCTGATGATAATAATGAAGACGAAGTAAATGAGTTTTATAATATGTTTTATGATGACTTAGTTGACCATCCAGATGGTGATCCATATTGGGACGAAGTAGCAACCGCTGAAGATGGTAAACGATTCCTAGAAGAATTTAAAAAAATACATCCAGATACAACAATTACTGAAGAAGACGCAGTTAGATACTACGAAAACTTCTTAGGTGATAGAGCAGACAACTAAAATATAAGGTCCGGTTAATTTGCCGGACCTAATTTATTTATGCCTAAGAAAATAAATATCAAACAATATATTAAAGAACAAAAAAAATTCCCAGTAATAAGCAATACTACTAGCCTTGATAAAATTAAATTATATACTAAACCTAAAAAAATAAAAGTTTTTGGAAAAGATACTACGGGCGAGTTAGATATAGATGACCTAGATATAGATGACCTAGATATGGATGATCTAGATATAGATGATTTAGATATGTGTGAGCTAGATAGGTGTGAGCATATCCAACTTCCTGCAGATGTTGCTTCTCTAAAAGACTTAGAAGATTATATTGATAGCTTTAATGGAAAGGAATCTGATAAAGACGATATTGAAAAATTAGACAAAAAAGATAAGAAAAACCATAGTTTCCAATCCGTGTCTGGTTCTGCTGAAGGGGTACATTTTGACTCTAAATGGGAATATGCATATTATGTTTACGTTAAAAATATCCAGGGTGGCTCTATAGAAAGAAATACGGATGATTATTTCTATTATATTGATGCAGCGGGTAAACGTAGAAAATTCTACTATGATTTTGTAGTAAATGGTTGTCCTCATGAAGTTAAAGGTATTTTCCGCGCAAATGATGTACTAAAAATGGAACAATGTCCACAAGTCACATTTATTTATGGCGAAGAAATGAAAAGAATAATAAAGGAAGTTAAGAAAGAATTTCCTGAATGGGATAAAGCCTTTATTGCTGATTAGCTTTTCTATGTTCTAACAGCTTTTTCATTACAAAAACTTTATGTCCACAGATAGGACACATATCGTAATAATATCCAAAGCTAGTTTCATCTTCATGAATTTCACAAGTATATTTTTGTGAATCTATATTATGGTATGAACCACATTTTTCACAAAAACTATATTTTTCTAATTCTTTATCTACAGAAATTGATAAGTCTTCTAAGCATTTTTGAAAGTCAACTAATGCCTTCGTAAATTCATGTATATTAGTTTTATCTAATAAACGTAGTTGCTTAGACTTTTTTTCTAAATCTATTAGGACTTGCTTATTCAATTTCTTCATAATACCAATTAGTAAAAATTAAGATTTCCCTAAAAAATAAAGACCAGCAAAAGCTGGTCTTTTTTTATTACCAAGCAGACGTACTTGTTTTTCCTAAAACATGCTCTCCACCCGCAAAAGTTATTTTTGCGGTCATTCCTCTAATATCTCGATTTGTATTAGAAGGATCTCCAACAATATCTTTTTCTTGAATAACAACATATTTTTTAGAAAAATCTAATTTTTCTAAATCAATATAATATTGATTTCCGCGGAAATTAAATGAAACTGCGCTATTTAAGTCAATATCATAATAATATTCTCGACCCTCATAACTTTCCCATTTATCTTCATCAAGATATTCACACTTAAACCACAATACTATATCTTTTTCTGGTTTAGAAATATTTAAATATTCTAATGCGTCTTGAACGCTTACTTCAAATAAATTAAGCTCTTCAACAACTGCCTTAACAATATCAAATGATACATACATAACTTTATTCAAAGAACGTACAATATCTTCTGTTAAACTTTGGTCATCTAAGTTATCTTTACAATAAGCTCTAATAGAGGCATCTGAAATTTTGGTAAATTTATAATGATACTTTATTCTTCCTGGTCTAGATATAAAATTTGTATCAACCTTAGATACCTCATTACATGTAAGTAAATACAAATTATTAAGTTTATTACCTACACCATCAAGAGTAGAAAGCAATGACTCTTGCTTAGTCATATCTTCTTCATCTTTTTCATCATTCTCTGATGATGAGCCTTTCATAAACTTATCAAACTCATCCATAAGAATAACTGCATCATTTATTTGACATAAAAAATTTGGTAAATCAGGCGTGTACTGGTCTACAATAATGATTGGTTTTTCAGCCTTAAGTTTTTCTACTACAAGGCGTACAGTTAAAGACTTTCCAAGGCCTTTACCACCAGAAAGCAAAACACCCAAATTGTCTCTGCTCTCATTAAGCTCATATCGCTTTACAATATGATTGGCAATTTTTGCTGAATCACCATAAATTTTTGTATGGTTAGTATTGTATTTATATTCTTCTAACCAAGAGCCCATTTTTGGGTTAAAACAATATTTATAAGTGCCCGCGGGAATATTTTCTACAAGGTCAATATCATTATCATTCATGATACGGACAGTATTACCCGCTATTAAATAAGCCACTTTTAACCTCCAAACATATTTTAGAAATCCAAATTATAAGTTTCCTTTATTTCTTTTAACTCATCCTGAAATGAGTCTAACTGATTTAAGACTTCTCGTTCCAACTCATCGTCACAAGTCTCTAAAAACTCTTTAGTTACTTTAATAAGAGCTTCTAGCTGCATTGCTTTTAATTCGAATTTTGAACGATTCAAAACTTCTTCTCTGGTCATGTTTTCTTTTCTCCTTCTACTATTTAGCTGACTTGAATCATAAAAGTCATCACATATTCCCATAATAGAACAAAT